>Ga0065720_1018985_pt1 | contig 47601 bp, 39 predicted proteins | sample Thericmetagenome_FD_59107 | JGI IMG/M metagenome (GOLD analysis project Ga0065720, IMG submission 59107) | Thermophilic microbial communities from the Joint Bioenergy Institute, California, USA of rice/straw/compost enrichment - eDNA_2 v2... | ecosystem: Engineered > Solid waste > Grass >... | reverse complement strand
CATCTGCCTCCATCTGCCCTCCCCCCCCCCCTGGGCTGTCGGTAAACCTATGTAACGGTAACGCTCCCGCGGCAGGGCGCGCTGCTGCTTCTAGTGCTGTTGCGTCCCCAAATTTGGGTTTGGGTTATCTTTGGCTCCCGGGCGAAGTCGCAGTCGCCATCGTAAAGTTGCACTCGTTTCATTTCACTCATTTCCTTCCCTTCACGTCCCCTTTTCTCTCACTAATTCTATCTACAGTCGTTCCCTTCTCTTTGCCCTTTGTTTCTCCAGTCTGCCCGTCGAGCTCCCTTTCAGCCTTGTTACAGTCTTTCCAGTCCTTCACCCTCGCCGCTCTCTTTCATTGAATTGACAAGTGATTTCTGCCCATTTTCTGGGTGGCACGCTCTTTTCCTTGCGGCGATTATCACCAACTCGACGGTCTTCACTCTTTCACCTCTTTTCATTGCGCGTTTTTCGCTTCTTCATTCCTTCGGAGCACGCGCCTTTGACGACGCCTCTCCGCTGGTTTTCATCACACTCTTTTTCACTCAATACTTCACCATCCCACAGCGTTGAAAAGCGGGCTACATCGCACACAGCAACAGCAAAAGTCCTGAGATCCGATCCGATACGTGCAGCTTGCAGGAAAGTGATCACTACCTACCTGCCGACTCCAGTCCAGACAGCCTTGTGGACCGCTGGACGACTGTGAAGTGTTATCCTTGGTCAGCTACTGGGGCCTGTGCTTGTTCTTCTGTCATTCCTGACGTCTGCATTGGCTGGCTTCACCGAGCCGATACCAATCTCCGGGTACGTAAGTGTATGAGTGAAATGTGTGAGCATGCAGGCATTGGTGTGCAAGTGCAAGTTCAAGGTTGTGGAAGGTAGAAGAAGGAATGAGGACAGTCTGCAAGAGAGAGAGAAGATTTCACGGTTCACGGCATGCTTCAGGCAGACTCGTTCTGCCTGTTTCTATGCAGACGCTGTGATTTCATCCCAAACCTGGTCGTCGTCGCCGCCCCACTTTGCCCTCCTTCCTTTCTGTGTCTACCTACTTACTATTGTTTACTCTCCTCGTTTGCAAAGCCGAAACTAACCCTGCGAAAGATCTCTTCCTTGCGATTTTGGTTCCCACATTTTTTTCCCGCTTTTTTTAAACTTTCAAGCACTCTTTTACTCTCGGTCGTTCAGATCGCAAAATACCAGCATCGTCAACAATACTCATCACACTCATCAACCTGTGATTCGTCCTTCTTTCCTGATTACCATGAAGTTCCTCAAGCCTTTGGCGCTTCTCACCTCGGCGGGTAGCGTCTCCGCGTTCTGGCGCATGGAATGCCGCGGTCGTGTTGGCGTTGGTCGCATCGATCCATTGATCAGCCCCGGCGCTGCGTCTCTCCACTCGCACGCGATCCATGGTTCTTCTGGTAAGCCGATCATTTTCACGAGTTAAAACACTCGCATGCTTATTGATACGCACAGGCTTCAATGAGAAGGCCACCTACGAGGACCTCGTTAACGGCGAGTGCACCTCGTGTGCCGTCATCCAGGACAAGTCGGCTTACTGGGCTCCCAACCTCTACTTCCGTCATGCCAATGGCACCTACCAGGAGGTCACTCAAGTCGGCGGCATGCTTGCGTAAGTCGCTCATGCTCCATGGGAGCAGCCCCAATCCATTGGTGCCGCCAGCTGATTGTTGCATAGCTACTACTTCCTCTTCCCTGATGCAAAGAATCCCGAGGCTGGCGTCACTGCTTTTCCAAACAATTTCCGCATGATCGCCGGTGATGCTACTCGACGTAACTACTCAGTTGGCGGCATGGGGCCCTATGAGGCTGATCCCGAGAAGTCGCTCTGGAAGGCTCTTGGTCAGACCAACCAGCATGATCTCGCTCAACGTGCCATTGGTTTCAACTGTCTCAACTACGCGAAGGCTCCCGAGGGCACTCTATACCGTCACTATCTTCCTCCTAAGGCTTATCTGGATGAGCACTGCGCTGATGGCGTTCGATTTGAGCTCATGTTCCCCTCATGCTGGAATGGCAAGGACATTACCTCTGCCAACTTCAAGGATCACGTTGCCTACCCCGACCTGGTCATGACCGGAACCTGCCCCGATGGCTTCGATGTCAAGCTTCCTGGCCTGATGTACGAGACTATCTGGGCTACCAATGAGTTTGTTGGTGTTCCCGGCGAGTTTGTTATTTCTCACGGTGACGTCCAGGGTATGTTCGATTCCCAACTTTTTTTTGGCTTAAATCTTGCTAATTGTTCAGGCTTCGGTTATCATGGCGACTTCATCAGCGGCTGGGATGAGAACTTCCTCCAGGCGGCCGTCAACCAGTGCACCAATCTGAGCGGCAAGCTGTCCGACTGCCCAATCTTCACCCTGCAGAGCGAGGACGAGCAGCGCGCTTGCAAGATGAAGATCCCCGAGATTGTCAAGAACGAGAAGGTTACTGGTCTAATTGGCGAGTCTCTTCCCGGCAATATCGTCATCCAGTACGGCCCTGAGCCCGCCACAGCCGCTCGTCCCACCAATACCGAGCCGAACTACGTGCCAGTCCCGACTGCCAGCTACTCCGCTGGAGTTACTGCCTCTGCAGAGTCTGACATTCTGCCGGGCGGCGTGTTCAAGGAGAGACCTACCAGCACTGTCGAGCCCACTTTCAGCGTTGAGCCCACCACCACCAGCGCCAACATTGGTGCCCTTGCTGAGCCATCTCCCGAGCCTACTCCTGCACCCATCCCGTCGGATCCCCCGATTCCCGAGGGATACTCGCTCGTCCGCACCGACTACATCACCAACGGCAACACTGTCAGCAAGATTATCGTTATCGAGACGGTCGAGTACGTCATGCTGGCCACCGAGACAGTCACCGTCACCGCCACTGCTACTCCTGGAAGCGAGAAGGTTCGTCGCGAGCATATTCACATGCATCGTCATCATCACGCCCGCCATTAGGCGGTTGTGACTGGTGTCAGCAGCATCCCTCGTACGGGGTTTTGTCTTCTTGCACATATGGCATATGCTCCTGGTCACATTTTCCCTCTATTTCTCTTTTCGGTTTGGGTTTGACGACATCGCTCTGGGGCGTACGATATGGGTGTGGATAACTGAAGTCCTGATTGAATGAAGGGTGGAGGGGCAGAGTCTTTGGGATGATGTTTATGGCACGTCGGGTTTGAACAAATGAATATGCCGGCCCAGCGGGTTGGCTCTGATACACCGCGTGAACCGGGACGACCTCATTTCTTTTATGATCATTGCTCAAAACTGCATCGGTGATGCTTGCATTGCTTTGCGCCCAGGTGTTACGGTGTTCTGCGGGTCAGTTGCTACGGAAGATACCAATTCTCTACGCCTGATCCTAAATTTGGATTTACAATGTGACGTGTTGCATACTTGTGCCCAATGAGAAGGGGTGATTTTGTGTTGTCTCCAAGTTGTAGATGGACTCAGATACCCCAGTAGTGACATGCCAGCCCACATTTTCATCTGTCCATATCGTCCAAACCGCATTCCTGACTCTGTTTGGCAGCAACATTGTGCTCCGATTACAGTATCTGAAACCCACCAATCCCATTTTCCATACATTTATAGGTATGTTGCCTTTACGTAAATAATTGTTTAGCTGACTCCGGAGAGTTGGCATAGTGTTGCCCGCTGCGACTCATTTCAGCGTCAGCGAACACATTGCCCAGCTACCCGTAAGATACACCCAAAGCATGTCGCTAAGGCCCAGACAAGAAACTTGCTTAGCTAATCTTTGTTGTGTTTTTTGTTTAGTTTTCGGTATGATATCTTATCTACTTCTCGTGTTTGACTAGATTTTCTTCCTTTTCTTGTGGCGTTAAGGTCGGAGCTGCTGTCAACACCGCACTCAGGTTTCATAAATGGTGTACATGATTTGCCTGTTTTTGTCTTTTGTTGTCTCTCTACCTTCTGTTGTTTATTACAGCTCACAGAATTCGAGTTTAACAGTGGATGACTCACTTCAAGTAATAAGAGCAACTCCGCGTATCATCTAAGACATCATCGAGCTGACTGGAACCATATACGGTAACCACGTCAACATAATCCAGCTTACCACAACTTTTGATCAACAAGTCCACTTACCAAAAGACTAGAGGATGTCTTGACAAAAATGTCTGCCTTTCGGCCTCAACCCCAACCATACTTTCCCGTCTCCTACCCCCAAACAGTCGTCTCCCTCATCATAGGCATTGCATTCGCCCCTGGCCTTGCTATTACATGCCTTGTCCTCTTACACAGCCGTTCACGTCGGCGGCATCGTGAAAAGACTCCAAGACTGGCGCGGCTTGCTGCTGCCGCTCTGGGGGGAGAGGAAGATGGGAGTAAGGTTTTGATTTGCCATGGACAGTACGATAACGAGATTGGGCATGGGGGAGTCGTGGAGTATTGCAGTCAGAGTCGGATAGTATTTAGTTATAATGGGGATAGCGAGGAAGATGAGAAGGCTGAGGAGGGTACCTCGGAAGATAATATTGCTGGTTGGTAATGGATAGGAGAAGAGCGGAAAGCACCAGGGGAAGGTCTCGGCGCAGATTGGGCTGACGTCTGCCGAGAAAAAGGGTGTATCGCAAGTCAGGGTTGTTGAGCAGGAACAGCAGGTGGCTAGGGACCAAAAGCAGGATACGGAGCAAATCACTTCTACTTTGACCAAACATGCTAGCAATTTCGGTCGTCCAGAAGGTGGTCGAGCTCGACCGCGCTAGCTTCATTACCAACGCATCCTTGTTTACCGCATGCAGCCTCGTCTCCTCGTCAACGCCCACTGCTTCCGACCTATCGCTGTCCCTCTCCCTGACGCCGCTCAAGCTCCCTTGTCTTACCATCAGGAGCTGCGCTCCTGCCAGCACCAGTCTCTCCTCGTGATGGAACTGCTAGCGCAGCAGCCCCAGATATTGAGCTACACGAAGGTCAGAAGCAGACTCCAGCCTTTGACCACAGCAGCAAGCCCACACCAGCCGTCACAGTTCAGTACGTGGACGGTGAAGACACCGAAACAGGCGACGAAAACCCCCTCGCCGTCAACTCAGCTATTTCCCCTCTCCGGTACATGAACAGCGCTGTTAGCAGGAACTCCTCTTTACTATTTATTCCAGGCAGGAATGCCACGCCCACTCTCAGTGGGGTTGTCGATACCATTGGGAAGGATACCGCAGAGGAGGACAAACGACAGCACAGCTAGGTCGGCGCAAAGAACTATTTACCGCAAGTGAGAGATTGCTGTCGAGTTATAAGAGGGGGAGTATCCGCGTTGTTGGAGGGAGTGCAGCTAGTGCAGCTATGGTCGAGGATGGTGCTTATAGTATCGCAATGAGTCCTGTTAAGAGTATGGCTGTTAGTGTGCGGAGCACGCAGCCACAGCACGGTCATGGTGATTAGAAGAAGCAAAGTTTTGTTCTGGAATTCGAGGACTGATGCGGGAGCAGTTGAGGATGGAGGTGATTATGCGAAGGAGAATGACCATTCCCTTCTTTATCCAAGCCTAGGGTCACTAAGAATTTAACTGACGACGATGGGAGGGAGGACAATGCCAACAAGAACAGAGGGGCCTTGACCTCAGAGAGGGGCAGCCAGCGGCAGCTTGAACGTCCTGTTCTTGACCTTACCGTGACCAACTGACCGGCATCTGAGGACGCGCCATCGTCAAGCTGCCGGATACTCCATTGTTGGCGAGTATGAGAAGTGTAGACAGTTCGGGGCTGTATAATAACCAAAGTTTTATCACGCTGCCGCCTGGGAGAGGTGAGCCCGGCGCTGAGGAGTTGAGCCGGTGTTGTCATTCTTTTCGGTGGGTTTCTCCTATTTTTCTTTTAATGTCGGCTTTACAGGTTCCACTTTCGCCCTTTTATCTTTGAGGTTTCCGTCCTCGGGACGTTGGCGTTGAAGTTGATGTTAAGGTGATATAAGACCTGACCAGACTTGAAAAGGTTAGCCCTGAAGTGATCCAAGTCACACAAACCATGGCGTATTTTACGTAATTTACTAAGTTATGCACTTGATTGACATTAGCGATGCATGTGACCAGCTGATTGCGGCCGACTGGTGTAGTGGTTATCACGTCTCGTTCACAGCAAGTGGATATGAAGGCTTCTGCCTCCGAGAAGGTGCCAGGTTCGATCCCTGGGTCGGTCATTTTTTACTATTGTCAGGTTCCACAACCTGCTTGCAGACTCCAGGCACCAGCGGAGATGCCCCTGAAACTTAAGCCTGTTCATCCCAACTTCTCAATTTCAAGACCCTTGAGTTCATCCCTCTTCCAACTCACCTTTGACCTCCCAGCGTCCAATTTGCAGTTTTCTCAAATAACTTACCATACTTGGTACCATCGATTTTTTTTGTCATTTTGTTGTCAGTTTAAAGAGAAAACGAGCGCCATGCCTCCGGTGCCCAATCCCCTCCCCCGCCTTATCGTTTACTACCAAACCCACCACACGCCCTCAGGCCAACACATCTCCGTCCTCCCACTCACCCAGAAAGAAATCAGCCTAACTCACCTCATCGTAGCCGCCATTCACATTAATGAAGACCCCAATGCCCTCACTCTCAACGACCATTCCCCCGACCACCCCCGCTTCACCACCCTCTGGGCCGAACTGCGTGTCCTCCAAGCCTGCGGCATCAAAGTCCTCGGCATGCTGGGAGGTGCTGCCAAGGGCAGCTACATGCGGCTGGATGGCGATGCCGAAACATTCGAGCGGTACTACGCGCCGCTAGCACAGCTAGTGCGCGAGCGGGGGCTGGATGGGCTGGACCTGGACGTGGAGGAGGAGATGAGCCTGCGGGGGATTATCCGGCTGATTGACAGGCTGCGGAAAGACTTTGGACCGGAGTTTATCATCACGCTTGCACCGGTCGCAACGGCCATGACCACAGATTTGAAGAAGTACAATTTGAGCGGGTTTGACTACTGGGAGTTGGAGAGGGAGAGGGGGAAAGATATTGCGTGGTATAATGTGCAGTTTTATTGTGGGTGGGGGCATCCGAGTATGTATAGTCGGATGGCGAGGAGAAGAGAGAGGGAGTTTGAGTCACTGGCTGATATAGACAAGTGGCCAGCTAGGAAGCTGGTCGTTGGGCTGGTGACAAATCCAGGGAATGGGAATGGGTTTGTTGAATGGCAGGAGTTGGGCTCTTTGCTGGTTGGGCTGGCGGCAAGTCATGAGAGCTTTGGAGGGGTTATGGGCTGGGAGTACTTTAACAGTATGCCTGGCGGGGAGTCTGAGCCATGGAGATGGGCGCAGATGATGACAGCCTTGTTGCGGGGATGGACAATTGAGCCCCTCCCCGAGGGGCAGCAGCAGGCGGCGCAGCAGAAGGCCGCGTTAAATGACGGAGAAGCCGCCATTTTTCACACCGATGCTTATGCAGAGGAAGACGGGCATAACAGCGTGGCTGCACCTGTGCCTGGGGAGTTTGAGTACTATTCTGATTGGGCAGAAGGAGCCTAGGTCGCTTGGTGTATGTCGATACGTATCCAAACTTGCATGATTTTACTGGTCACACTACGCTGCAATGACGTGACCTATTCGTCGACTCCTCCACAGGGTAGACAGTTGCTTACTTTTAGAGGTTCGACGAACGGAGCCTCAAATATTTATGCCAACAACGGAATACCCGAACGGAAACGAATCTGAACTGCTTCCAAACTCTACTGATCAAGGACTCTTATAATTCGCAAAAAGTCACTGTCTCCTCCTGTGACCTGTTGCTCCTAATGCTTGTCCATTCTGTGATCGATAACCTCGAGGGGCCGAATATTCATGGGATACTACGAAAGACACGAGCTTTTCTTCCTCCAGATGACGACTTAAGTCCTCATCAGCAGGACCAGTTACGAAAACACGGATGCGACCTTTATTCCTTGTTATGGACTACAGCGCTGCGCATGACCCGGAGTCCTTCCCAGGCGTTGACAAAATGTATGTTAGGTTAGAAGACAAAGATCTGGACTTGGAAGGACCACATATGCTGCGGTTAATTGCAACGAAGCTATATAGTGCATATATGCGCGAATACAGTTCGCGGGCAATCTTGGAATTCTCCCAGCGCCCTTGAACAGGATTAAGTTAGCCAGCATTGTGGCAAAATCCCCCGATTCTCCTGAATGCATCGAGCAAATCATGCGCTGGATTGACGTATGTAAGACGACACATGGTGAGTGTAAACACGAGCAGGAGCAGGCTCCTCTTCCGACCAAGGTCATTGACTTGAACCCCACACCTAGTGGGCTTCACTCGTTCCTTTATAAAACTCATGGCACATCAGGACGATACTTACCTTGAGTTACATATGGGTTGGTTTTTTATGCCGCTCGTACTTACGACGGCCACGTTAGATCAGTTTTGAAAAGGCATTCCTTGGGACGAGATTCGAAAAACGGTTCAAGACGCCATGACAGTTACCCACCTGTTTGGGATAAGATACACCTGGGTAGATGTTCTTACTATCATCCAAGATTACCCAGATAACTGGCTGGTTGAGAGTGAAGGGATGGCTGCAGTTTATGGGAACGCATACATCATGTTTGCTGCAATGAACACTACGGATTATCAACAGGGTTTTCTCACGCGGACGCCGACAACTCGTCACTACATCCGCGTGTGGCCAAGTACATTCTGATGAGGAAGACAAAGTTGAAATTGTGGACCCAGAACGGTTTTGTTCCGGTTATCTTTATGCTCAAAAGTATCCAAGACGCAGTACTTACGTCCTGGAAACTCGTGATTAGACATCTCAAAAAGCAATCCTTTCCTACCGTGTGATCCAGTTTACTTGAGATGAAATCTTCCACTCATGTGCTCATGGATTGACCTGTGAGTCCCTGTTCAAAGCATCAAGTGATGCTGATTCATGGCCGCGGCTCGTGCATCAAACGAACGACAAATAGTCTGAAGCGGAGCTCCGTAGTTTTCTCTACAGTTTCTGAACAGATATAGTCAGAAAATACTCACGTCGCAAGCTGATTTGGCTCCGATAAGATAGCGGCAATTGCCGGGATCGTGGAGGCACTTGGGTCATTTCCCAACAACACGCGCATATTGGGAAAATATTACCAAGGAATTTTCGAAAACCTCATTCCAGTATTGCTCGTGTGGCACTCAAAGAAGGATCGCGAAGTACAAGAGGACATTGCACAAGGGATACGATTCTTCCGACCACGAATACAAGTTCCGGTTTGGTCATGGGTCTCTATCGAGGATCCGGTGGATTGAATTGTGAAGTCAAAAGAGATTCATCCACCTTCGTTGATGCAAGCAAATCTGTTGAAGGTGAACGGGTGCCAGCTCGTTCTGGAAGGGAGAATGTTGAGCGGAACTTTGCAGTACGATAGCTACTTTCTTCCAAAGCGAATAGAAGCCTATCCCAGAAAGCTTAGAGTTCATGAACAAACGTCCTTACAGAAGTTTGGACCGATGTCGTGGACAGGAGGGCTAAGGGTTGGGGCTTGCCCGAGGGTTTAGTCAAGACACTCGAGCTGGTGAAGTGCTTTTGCTTGGTGAAATAGGGCCTGTCGTCACTCGGTGAAACAGATCCGGTCTGGACGAGAGACCGATTTATAGTATTGGTGCTGATCGAGGTAGATGGGCGGCCCGGTGTGTATGAACATATTGGGATCAGCGATCGATTCAAGGCTGATTAGTTCTCGAAACAAGAGCGGATATCTATTACAATATTATAAAAACTATGGAAAGTAACTAGCTATTTGAGATAGCGCAAAATTTGAAGACTTCTATCATACGTAGGTAGCAGCATGATGATATGCGTAGGGGATTTGTCACAACAGTGTCTAGGTAGAAGACTCCTGATAATCCGCAAAGCGAGGGACGCATCGGCTAATTGAGTTAGTCCACAGAGGAAGCCCACCCCCCAGAATACTTATTTCTACCAATGAAGAGACTTCAGCTGATGGTTACATTCTTATAAAACAAGTTACTTCTCCTATCCCCTGAATTACCACTAGCGAATCCCATGAATAACCTCGTCTGGCCTGCCGCCGTCCTATACACTGCCAGCCCCTCCGGCTCACGAAACTTAAGCGTCGACCCAGCCTTCGTCAGTGTCGGCCCCTGAACCACCTTGCCAGTATTCATATCGACCGTTACAAGCTCCGAGTTAAGCTCCCCCTTCGGTGCGGCCTCATACGAGTCCCCATACAGCAAATACAAGTACCGTCCGTAGGGCGCATACCCCTGGAAAGTAGACGACTTCGTCTTAAGCCCCTTAGGGTGAGCAAACGAGGCTAATGGCTTAGAGAAATTCCCTTTTGTCGCGGCCCCGAGGTCGTACAGCGCGAAGTGCTTTGCGCCGGACTTGTGGTAACGCACGAGCAGCCGTGAGTTGATGGGGTCGATGGCAGGGGTGTACTCCGTTGCGCCGGAAATAGGGGCGAACTTGGTAAGGGAGGAGGAGGTCTTGGAGAGGGTGGTGCCTGAGGAGAATTTGAACCGCGCCAACTTGGTCCCGTAGCCGTTGGAGTTGGCGTCGACTTCGGTCCAGAGGTATGTGGTGCTGCCGACGGGCTGGGCGGCGATGGAGACGCCGTGGCCGAAGCCTTTTAGGTACATGTGGCCTTTAATGTTGCCGTTGAAGTCGAGCTGGGTGATGGTTAAATCTCCTGAGGTGGTAGAGGCGCCGTTGCGGCGTTGGACGACGAAGAGCCGGCGGTTGGTGTTGTCAAAGGTGAAGCTTTGCTGGACAGTGGCATCTTTCAACTTTTTATTGCGGAAGAGATCGAATGAAGGTTTTGTTAGATCAAAGCGCTTTGAGCTGGGGACTGCAGCTGACACTAAGGCGGCCGGAATGGCCAAGAGAACTATAAAAAAGTGTAGGAGCTGCATGTTTGATTGCGAGTAAAGGGATGAGGAGGATTGGGTGGGAGACTTGGAGATGAGTGAACATGGACCATGAGGTAGGTTTGAGGCTATATTTATTAGATCTGGGAAGTTGATACTAGATTACCTAGAAAGTGCTACATTCCATTGAGAGGACAGTTTATAGGTTGTGGTTCCATCCCAGAGTAAGCCAGGGGCAAGACAGGAGTAAGACATCTACGAAGTTGCTCCGTCTTTGGTTCAGCTGTTCACGAATCGAACCTGGGATGTGAAATACGGAAACATTCCTGGAAACTCAATGAAGTCATGTTAAAAAAGGAAACATGCTGACATACAGTATCAGAAGGTTTGACATTTAGAGTGTTGACCTTTGATCCGACCGCGAGTTTTGGTCCATGAGAATTTGGAAGTTGTTGATGGAACAGCAGATGTCAGCACCGAGCCCCTGAAATTACTATGCATCACATCCTGATGTCCAAAGCAGCACCGCCACATATCATCTTAGCACCACAACACCACGTGCTACGCCACACATACGCCACAACCCATTAAAATAAACGCCCTGGGGAACGCGTTACGCGCACGGACCAGGCGCGAGAGGCGCGACCTTGACGCGCTTCGGATCTCAATCGGTTCTGCCTGCACGTCAACCAGACTGCCTCCACTCTCCAGGGACCACAAAGTCAATTCCACGTCTTAACCTACCAATTCAGCTTGTTTCCTTGACAACGGCCATCGACCTTCTTTTTCCACGCTCACAACACCCATTCCTCTCTTTCACCCTTCCTTTCCAGAAAGCCCTGTCGAAGTTCACCCATATACTGTGACTCTATTACATCGAGTGGGGTTGCTTCACGATGCCGACTGACTCCCAGAGCCGGGACTCCAGTCGGAAGAGGTCCCATGGTGACTTTCTAAATGAGGATACTAAGTCATCGCCAGTCAAAGCCGATGCTTCTCTGAGCAACAGTACGGCATAGGCCTGCCCGATCACGTTGTTGACCTGATTCTAACTAGCCATGTGATCTGTCAACAGAAGAGAACCAAAACCCTGAATCTGCTACCCCTCGTCGGAAGCCTGAGAATTTCGACTCTGGCCTCACTAATCCTCTCGAAGATTTGTCCTCACCAGAGTGGAAGGATGAACCGATGCCTGACTGCCCTTCGTCACGGGCTTCCAGTCCCCTTTCTCCCCCACCAGCGACACCCAGCCCTCTAAGGCCAACGTCAAGTTCACCAAAGCCCACGAGCGGCCCAAACGATGGTTCAGGGGAGCCCCCCAAGAAGAAGAAGCGGCTAACCGCGGCAGAGAAGGCCGCAAAAGCGCAGGCCATTGAAGAGGAAAAGCGCAAGCGCCAGGAGGAGCGCGAGCGCAAGCGCCAAGAAAAGGAAGAGGCGGAGAAGAAGAAGGCTGCGGAAAAGGCTGCTCGTGCTGCAGAGAAAGCGGAGCGCGAACAAGAGAAGAAGCAGAAACAGGAGGAGCGCGAGAGGAAAAAGCGTGAAAAGGAAGAAGAGGAGGCCAAAAAGGCTCGGAGTCAGCTCAAACTCACGAGCATGTTCACCAAGACAACTGTTCCGAAGCCTCAATCCGCCGACAACAAGATGGCCAAGGAGGGTGCGGACGCGCCGAAAAAGGAGAAAACCTTCTATGAGCAGATGTTCAAGCCGTTCTTCATAAAGGAGAACGTGCGAATGGCACCGAATTACCACGAAATTGATGAGGAGACCAGAGAGGCCAAGGCTAAGGCCCTTGATGAGTACCTACTCAATGGTCGCCAGGAGCCCCTTGAGAAACTCGATCTTTGCAAGACCCTCGGCATTACCACCAAGCGTCCCCGCGGCCGCGTGTATCCGAGCGTCCGAAAGATTATGACCGAGTTCAACCAATTGACCTCTGGCAGTATCCCCAACCTCTCGGCTGAGCGTCAGAACGAGAAACTTAGGAAAACTCTCGAGATTCTGAAGACCGTTCCGGTGAAGTCTATCAAATTTAAGGAAGACGTTCGACCGCCGTATATCGGTACTATCAGTGGTCTGCCGCCCGGCGGCCAGAGCCTGCGCAAGCTTGCCCGTCGGCCCAACTCGCGCAACGTCCTGACTCTCAACTACGATTATGACTCGGAGGCTGAGTGGCAGGATGAAGAAGGCGAGGATATTGAGGATCTGGATGATGAAGAGGAGGATATCGATATGGACGACGACATGGCCGACTTCCTTGACGATTCAGAGGATGTTGGTCCTCAGCGCAAGGTGCTGGATGCCGACATGGAGCCCCAGGCCATCGGCCCTTGTTTCGAGGATGTCAGTGGCCGCAACCCTAATCCAGAGCTGCATCAGTATGCTCTCGAAGTCCTCATCAGTAAGCCGCCTTGCTCTCTCCTTCAACTTATCAATATGCTAACAGACTCAGACATTCCCGAGGGCCACAGCATTGACCCCTGGTCGACCGCATACTGGGACTCGCCCAAGTCCAAGACGAAGGAAACTGCCTCCGAGGCGTCCACTTCCGCCGCAAATACTTCTAACAGTGCCGCGGGCGCTTCTTCCTCCGCCAGTGCCGCGCAGTCCTCTGGTCCTGGTAGAAAGAAGGCCCAGCCTCTGTCTGCCGAGATGGAGGAGAAACTCAAGGACCTGGTCCGGAGCAACCCGGCTCTTAGCAAGCTGGGTATTGTCGAGGTGTTTGCTTCACAGAATCCGTCGTGCTCGCGTGCCCAGATTAAGGCGTCGTTCGATCTTCTATTCGAGAAGTCTGGTAAGGGCTTCAAAGTCAAGGGCGAGTAGGCGGTTTGTCCGGCTCCTTCCCATCATACCGAGATATGAACGTGATGCCTTCCTAGGGTCCATTTCTGTCTCTACTATGGGAAGCATCGAATCTTATGACCACATTGTACTCGTTTCCATTCATTTTCCCTTTCTTGTCCTAACTATACGAGGATAGAGCTTGCATGTGTCTCGGATATGGGTACACATCATTAACCACGCGCAAATCTTTTGTCAAACTTGCGTGTTGCAGTTTCTATCATGGTACATGAGGGAGGTCGGGGTGTGTGGCGTTGGCATGGCGCTACCCGGAGCATTTAGGATCTGGTTCTTGATGGCACCTTGTGCTAATTGCAGTTGAGAGGGCCGCTGTAGACAGGACCTTTTAAGTTCACACTACTCCTCCTTATGCTTGTCGGTCCGTGGGATTATGGGTTTGTGGGCGTTATCTGTCTATAATTGCTAGCTAGATGGCTGTGCGGAACAAGACTTCGTGGGCATCTAGATGCCCTAGTTTTGATGGCGGCTGCCTTTGTACTTCATGCTGTCTTAAGTTTTGTGCCTCAAATATAGGATACTATTGGTCTAGTGAGCCATGTTGTTAATGGCATCGTCCTCGTGATCTACCGAAAATGAAAGACAAGCCATGATCATTCCCTAACCCAATAATAGAACATCAAACGTAGAGTTCGCCCCCAGACCATCATGGGTATCAAGCAATCAAGTCATTGACATTCCTAGCTTTTCCCAACGCCTTCCAGCCCAGCTTACGCTAAAGATGGCTCAATCCAACCCAAAATCTAAACAAGTAACGCTCAAACACTCATGCAAACAAAAGCCCCTAGAAGAGCTTAGTCGGGATGAAGTTCTTCGAATCCTCCCTTTGCTCCGAAGCCGACTGCTTGAAGGCCGCGAGACCGGCGAGGATACCGCCAACCATGAACCCTAGCGAGATGATGGACCAGATAACACCCCAGCACTGGGACGAGCCACCATAGCGCTTGGCAAAGACGCTCGCATCGGAGGAATTGACTTTGCGAAGGATAAGGTCGTCACACTGAGACGTCCGTCAGTACGCCAATAACATCCCCGACGAAGGGAGCCAGGGGAAACTCACGATATCCCAAACACTATACAACGACGACATGACTCCAATAAACAGCACCACATACCTCAGCGCCTCGGCATGCGCAATAAACCAGCATCCAACCAACAGACCCACCGCGGCCAGCACCGTCCCAATAGTCAACCAATCCCTCCTCCCCCACCAAATCGTCAGAAGGAAACATACACCAATCACGATGCTTGCAATCTTGCTCGCTACGATGTTGAATCCCGCGAAGGTGAGTAGTGCACCGATGAGGGAGGATCCCAGATAGCCTGCCGGGAGGGTGAATGCTTGGCGGCCGCCTTCCATACGAGTTACGCCGCCTTCGCGCGGGTCGAGGGAGATGGAAAGGACGCGGCCGCCGGTGAGGACGCAGGTTATGGCGTGGCCGAATTCGTGGAAGGCGATGACTAGCATCTGGATTACACAGTCAACTATGTGTCCACTAGGGAGGTTGCGGTTGAAGGTAAGAGGGGGCGTACCTTGAAAGGCCATAGAACCCAACGCACATAGGGCAGATTCCACAGCAATGCGATGCCTACGACATAAGCGGCGATTATGCCGAGAGTAACTTTCTGGGTATGCGTGGGGTTGAGATCGCGACGGGAGAGTGCGACGGCAGTGGCTGTTGAGCCAGCTGCTGTGGCCGCGGCGCGGGCAACGGTCAGCAGGCTTGGGGGTTTCCCTCCTGCGAGGGTCGTTGTGATTATCGTTGGGGCCATGATGGATGTGTTTTAATCACTGAGGTTGGAGTGATGATGGAGGGTTAGTGAAGTTAAAGTGAGATTCAGTTCTGAAATGATGTTCTAAAACGGGAAGCTTGTGAAACGGCAAGCACGGGGGAGATGTGGTTCCTGGGAAACTAACTTCCAAGCAAAACTCTTACAAGGCTACAACGAACACAAAGTTGTTTTCTCTGGATTCTCAAAAGAAATCATGGTAAGAAGAATCTACAACACCGGCAGCGGCACGCTTTTGTGTACGTTCCACCAACCATCTCATCATCTTACGCGTCCCGCATCATACTTGGCTCCGGAACCAAGGCTGAAGCCTCGTAACACCAGGCTTTGGTTGGATCCTGGCCTGTGGCGCTCTCCAGCGTGGCAGTGACAGCACCAACGAGCGTGCGGTTGGGCAGTGTCCCGTCTCAGGGTGGGGCTATATTCGGCCTCTCTCAATCCCTGTGGGAGTATCGGATTCCAGTTCCTAGCCCCTCCCTCACTGCCCCACTTGTTCCTGGGCCTGGCCTCGGCATTTCCCCCTGGCTGGGTGCAAAGACATTGTGTGGACGCTGTCCGTCTCATCCCTTAAGTTAGAATTTTTGGTCTTCAGCGGGGATCATCCCTAACTGCTTTTTTAAAAAATTCAGGACTACCCAGCAGGCAGTTGCGTCATCACCGGACCTTCAAACCCACAACCCACAACCCACGATGCCCCTCTCCAACGCCCGCCTCCGCATTGCCCGACCCACAAACAATATCCCCTCCCTCATCCCATTCTATGTCGACGGCCTCGGCTTCACCATCCTAGGCTCCTTCACCAACCACTCCGGCTTCGACGGGCTAATCCTGGGCAACTCCAACACAGCCTACGAAATTGAGTTCACCACGCAGCACGGACACGATGCGGGACGGGCTCCGACTCAGGATAACTTGTTAGTGTTCTATCTGCCCCATGAGGAGGAGTACAAAGCCGCAGTGGAGAGGATGAAGAAGTGTGGGTTCGAGCCGGTAGAGAGTCCGAATCCGTATTGGAATCGGAACGGGACGTCGTTCGAGGATCCGGATGGGTATAGGGTTGTGCTCGCGAATATGATGAATCCGTTTTTGGGTGGAAGGTGAGATTTCCTGAGGAGTGGTCTCTGGACTCGGAGTGGGTGGCGCACTGTATGAGTTCAAAGTCCCTTGGTTACCCAGCAGAGCCGTGTTTGGAGACTGTCGGGACCTTGACAGTCGTGACCTGATTTCAGGGCAGGGAAGAACACCGACTGGCATCTCACCAGCCTGACGACTGTTGGGTATGTCGTTAATCTTTAGCCGGCAACGGCTGATCTCCAAGAGCTGGCTCGTTATGGTGGCTCTTCAACCCCCTTCCCCCCCCCCAAGGGGTCCTTCTTTTTACGGTCAGGATAAACATGACCAGTCTTTGCCTGATGCGCATTCTGGATGCTTGTGTGGGAAGTCGTTGTTACTCGAAAGGGGGTTTCGTTTTACTGGGCTCGGAAAAGTTAGCATCCACTAGCTTAGCAGTTGGCATCTGCCCGAAACTTGGACACCAAGGTAGCCCAGTCCAGGAAAACAGCTAACGCCGGAAGGGATTTAAAAAAAGGAAAAAAGAAAGAATCAACCCGGACGAGAAAGGTCGACTTTGCTGGATAGGAGTTACCGTATGTACACCGATATTTACTCGCAGTATCGCCTGGCGTCACTTCGCCACCGAGCCGCTTGGGAGACCACACATTTGGAACCTCAACCTATATACTGCCTGTGCTTTATCCTTTCCGTATCATCCACACAAGTTTTGTATTCGTTAAGCTTACATTGGTATCTACCTGCCTCGTGATGCACCAACTTTGTATATCCCTCCAACGCCATACAAGATATGTTGAATAACCCACAAAACTTTTCCTTCGACTGATGACCAATCATCTACCTGCCAGCCAGCCTCCTTTCCAGTGTCCTCAGCGGCACATACAACAACCCCGTGACAACAAACGCAACCTCGAACCCAATATCACCAGTCCTCTCAGCAATCGGTCCCGTCCACCAAACCTGATCCATACAAGGGATCACCAACCCAAAACTCAACACCGCTGACGCTAACGCCGCCACGCCCCAGGGCAATGACTTCGCATCGTCCCATACCTCAGGGTCATACTCGGCGCAGTTGCCCTTCCGGAACCAGAAATGCTCGACCAACACCACGCCCAGGAACGCCGAGCTCCAGTAGCCGATCAAACCCAGGAAGTTTTCAAGGTTGTAGAAGAAATCACCTGCTGCGCGGATAGCCACAGGGATCACAATGGCGACAAATACGATGCTGAACAGGTACCGTGGCACCCGCGCGAGTATGGGAAACAGCAGCTGCAAGTTGAGCGTCACGCTGTATGAGGTAGCTGCCAGATTTCCCAGCAACGAGAAAGAGAGCACGACGACGAGGAACTTTCCGAAGCCCTTGGCTGGGTGAAGCATGGCATCGAGGACGCCGCCGACCTGGGTCTGTTCGTAGGCGGCCTGCCAGACTGGGTTGAGAGGGGTAGCGTTGCCGATGGCTGCGCCGAGGATCATTAGGAGAATTGGAGGGATGGCCAGGCCGAAGTAGGAGTAGGAGAAGATTTTCAGACTGCGATCAAGTCAGCTTACGGGATAATGCAGTGAGCGAGAGATACGTACGAAGAGGTATCAGGCTTAAGGTAAGTCGAGAAGTCCGACGCAAGACACGCCCAGGGGATCATGTACCCGGCAAGCAACATGCCGTATGTCAGGACGGCCTTCGCATTCGGCTTCTCATCGTAGTCAAGTTGGTTTTTAAGGTCCTTGCCACCGGTGCCGGCTGCCACAGCAAGCGCGATGACGGCAGGGATCCATGCGAACTTCTCGTACAAATGCAGCACACGGTAGCCGCAGAAGGATATGACCAGCGTGAGGATGGCCATAATAACAATCCCAACGGCGACACTGAGGTCTCCGTCGGCAACGGCTGAGAGACATTGCCCGCCTACGACGCAGATGATGACGCAGAAGCCGGTCATGGTGGCGAGGTTCAGTAGGACAGGGATGCCAACGAGATAGCGGCTAAGCGTGTTAGTGCCACTGAGCACATCAGGTTGAAGATGCGGTAGCTTACCCAAAGCTGTACCTGGCCTGGAGCATCTGCCGCATGCCGATCTTGGGACCCAGCGTGCACAGGTAGGCGGGTAGCGTCGTAGTCAGAAGGATGAAGAAGAGGATGACTAGCGACGCATTACGCAGGTTGAGCCCGTAGAGGGGAGCCAACATGCCAAAGGAGATACTGAGCTCCGTCAACCTCAAACCCTGTCTCGAAGGTGAGATAACAGGCTACTTACGGCAAGATATTCGCATTCATAGACCACCACAACGTGAATATATTGATCGTTTGGGTTTGAGTCCGCTCCTTGACCGGAATCGGAGTCACACCGCGAAGCTCAACACGGCCAAACACCACGATCTTCTCAAAGATATTACGGAACCAAGCCCACCGCTCATTAGTGACATCGCCAACGGCTTCCTCGGTTTCTGCTTCTTCCTTCTTTAGCCCCAGGTCCCGCTCCGGGGTTGGCGTCTTGCTGGGGCTGAGGTTGTAGCTGGCCTTAGTCTCTTCCCCAGCAGCTGGTTTCTTGTCGCTGATGACGTCGACAGACGGAGTTGCGGTTGGTGGCGGCTCAGACATCTTTTTTATTTCTTGAGATTTTCCTTTCTCCTGAGGAGTAAAGAGAGAGAGATAGGCCGACATGGTTATACGAAAATTTTGTCTGTGCGTAGCCCGGACGTGACAGGTAAAGCAACAATATCCAAGAAAATCTTCAACAAACGTCGACAACACGACACGCGTCCTTGGAGAGTCAAGCAGAAGAACAGAAGATGAAAATAGAAGAATTTGCTCACGTTTCCTACCGAGAAACACACCCAGGTATGAGTAACATCTGCTTGGGAGGAGAGCTGGGAAGGGGCCCCACCCCCGCGGAGTTGTGACGGGGGGCAAACAGTGCTTTAGTCAAGGGTCCTTGCAAGCTGCTCATCTTGTCTCGCGAACTGTCGCGGTCAACTGCATTGTTTTGAAACGGTCGAATGGTTTGTGTGACCTTTTGTAAACCGGAAACTGGTATTGAGATAGACCGAGACAGCCCTATTCATTCCTGCGATAGCCTACCTGTTGGTGTCAAGATGAAAGGGCGCGATGTTGTGTGACATTGACAAGTTGACAACCTCACCACCTCTCTCACCAACCCTACCAAACATGGACTATCTCCTACATAATTGCAAGTGAGCACCTCCTTCAAACCGACCGCCCGGGGCAATTCGCGAGGCTATTCCTTCATGAAGCGTGCATGCAGCATTGTCTTAGGGACTTTGAAATGACATGACCTTCGCGGCGTCTGCAAGTTATCCGCAGGAAATAAGAGCCCCGCTACTGCCGTTATCGTCATCCAAAATTATCGCTGATAAGAACGGCTTTGCTCCACACCCCACGCGTCCAAGCCGCTGGTTGCCAGCATTTGAGCGGGATTTGCCAATGTTCCTCTGTTCGCGCGGGCCGCGCGTGGCGAGTGGTGAACCTTAAGTGAAACCCGAGGTTTCTTGCCTGAGACTCGAATATAAACCAATATACAAGTTGTTATTGATAGGGCGTGATATGAAAACGGTTAGGCAGTATCATTCATATGCAGCGAAAAATACAGTCTTACAACCGAGTGAAACCAACAGCTAGCAAACACCAATTCCTCCTCTGGTATCCGTATGACAATCACCTCTCACCACCAAAAGACAACAACGAGCCAAACCCCTATGCCACTACCTGACTTTAAGTATGACTCCTAATCTTCCCAAGTACACGTAACAAACCAGCCTTCCCAAACTGAGTCCCAACTCTCCAGCTAAGCCAAACAAACCTACCACCTCCTCCAAACACTCCTCCCACTACTCATCTCTAACCCCTCCCCCCGTTTCTTCCCTGTCACAGCACAATCTCTTCTCTCCTTACTCAAGCTCCTCCTTACTCAAGCTCTCCAACACCCACCAGTCATAAACGTGAGCATACCCTCTCTCCCCACTACGTCAAATCGTGCCCCAACCACAGCGACATCGCCGATGTTGTCGAAGTTGCCGATGTACTCCTGTTTCAATTTGATCGGGCACCAAGCGTAGTGCTGCTGGGAAGTGTTGAAGTCGAAGTATCGGTCATCCTCCTCCTTGAGGACGGGGCCTTCCCGCCGTGCGGTGATGCACTGGGCAGATGCTCTCTGCAAGCAAGATGCAGTAGACGGCTTGTTTACAGTCGATCACCTTGCGATCAACAATAGCTGACCGACAAAGGAACGACCCGGAACCTCTCCAAGTGCTTGACTGCCAGAAGATATTTGTTATCTACCATGAGCAGATTGAATAGACGATCATCAGGTGCTTGAAGGGACACAAGTCCTTGTTAATCTTAAAAAACCACCCTGACCTTGAGACATGTTTTCGGATTTGTGAAACAGCATAACTTTTCTGCTCTTTATCACTCCATACAGTTAGCTCACCTTCAAAGATACAATTATTTTTCTGCGTGCATGTCGGTTGCCCCAGCTGCAAAGGCTTCCGAATGGAATCATGGAGCGTTATCCAGTCCTTCGTACTAGCTTTGACGCTTTCGAGATGATATGAATGTACTTATATCCTTTGCTCAGATCAACATAGATCTGGCAACATTCCCGATTTGGGTTTTCTTCTTCCACACTCATTCTGCCATGGCTCATTCCCAAGCAGTGCTTAATGCCCCGTTCCTTGAACCACGGTTGGCAACTGACCCTGACCCCTATTGTCGGCTTGAGACATGCTGCGAGGCCATCCTTGCCGATAACTGTGCCCTTACGCTTCGTGGTATCCAAGATACGCCCAGCCACAGCAAGATCAACTTGGACTTTTAGGATCACTAGTAGCAAGGGGTGGCAGTCGGAGTAAGCGAGAATAATTAGCTTTTGGTTAAGTAAACTTTTTACATCACTTGCAATAAGTAGGCGATAGAGTTCGCCAAGTGCAAGCTCCTTATCTGTTACATGATACTCCTTAGCCGAGCTCCGGACTGGGGCCCTGAAATGGCATGCCACCGTGATCCTGCGGAGGACCTTATTTATCTTTTCTACTGCTACAGCTTGATTGGCTACGGAGAGAGGATTTGGCTAAGACTCGTCAGCTTCAATAAAACTTGGATATATTGGTGATTCAACCTACTGTCTCCTTCAAAATGAGCTCGACACACTCAGCCAGATCGGGTTGTGCTTCTGGAGTCATCCATCTCACCAGCTGCGCAATCCTTGACCAACCCAACCCAAGTGTATGATGGATGATAGTCTGTAATGTCTCGTTTCGATCAGTTCTCTTTCAGGAAGAAACGCTGAGAGCAAGGCCTCTATACTCATGTCTTCACGGTGCAAATGGACCTGGTGCTGCCGGAACCATTCCTAAATGAGGACTGAGTTGGGCCTCAGTCCAGACCTCGCTAGCTGGTTGTCATTGAGGCGTTGGTGTTACACGGGCACGGCAGTCCGAGGAACGGGGTATCCGACTGCCAACACATGGGACGCCAGAGATAGAATGATTGTGAACGACACAGATACGTGGTTGATTCCGGAAGATGTACACAACCACACGACCGAATGAGCCAGATGGCGGAGGCAAGAGGACGAGAGTCCTGAAAAGCCCGGAAGGCCGTGGCACTCACAAGGGCAAGGGGATTCTATAACGGAAGCTGCCCGGACACGATGAAGGACTTCTTTTGGTTCTTCCTCTCCCAAACACAAGGACACTGAGGAACAAGAAAGATTATTACACGTATCAATTGACTTGAATGCGCACCCCACATTGTCATTGGCTATCATCTAACCCATTTGACCCATTGTCGATCCCTGACTGCACCAGACCAAATCATCCGTTACAGTTGGAGCAAATCGCAGACGTAAGCAAAGAGAAATGGTTTCGTTCCCGGCTTTGTTTTGTTTTCCAATTGCAAGTATAAGAACAACTCAAGAATGATGATTATGATGATTATGATGATGATGCAGATGAACAAGAGGAGGGGTCATGAGGGGAAATCAGTTCAATTGTGGGCATGTGTTTGCAGGCAGTATCGTTAGCGTTTCATTCACACGCCCGGCTTGCAGCAAGATGAAAACGCTCCCTAACTAGGCGGCATCTGATGGCAGGGAACGAGTCGCGGACTCTTCAAGCGGGAAAAGTGAAGCTGAGGCTCATCTTCTGGCTGCAAGCTGCTAGCCTGAGCCGGATAGCGACGGAACCGTGTGACCATGTCTACGGCCTGCTGAATCTCCTGCCACCCGGCCACGGCATCGATCTTGTCTACCGCCTGCCAGTCCGTGACGTGTACATCGACTGGACAATTCGTGCCATCAAGAAGACGGCAGCCTCCAGTTGGTTGCCTTCGCTGGCAGAGCGAAACGCAACAGATACGGCGTCGGCGTTGTCTCAGCGGACCTCAATCTGCCCTCATGGGTCCCAGACATATATACAATGGCCGGCTTTTCTTGTAACCTGGTTGAATCCGAAGGGCGGTTAGGGTCAGGGAATTTTGCAAACGAAACTCCATGCATCTCATGTACAGATCAGATTTCTGTTCACCCAGGAGTGCGACTGTGACTAGTCCGATTTCACAACCAGTTCAACGACATACTCCAAGACGGATTCCAAGACTGACTGACTTCAGGAACGGCCCATTTTCCGTCGAAAATACGCCCACCAACGCCTTAAAATCCGCGCACGCCCTCGGTTCATCGTTCAAAGCGTCATACAAGTGCAAATACTAGAAGTGTCGAGTCTGGTGACTTGAGACTCATCTTCCAGTTCTGCTTCAGGTACATGGAGGTTGCTGACGAACAAATATGGACGCGCATCCCACACTCGGCTGTCGTCCCTTCTTCGGACTGATGATGTCCTTCCACGGGCGGTATTCCAAGCTTCGGATGCCTTACTGACACATAAAAGGCTGGCTGACCACGCATGAGAGCCTACTTTCTCACAGGCAGAACCCAGATGGTTCCATATCACTGCATCTGTCCCAGCCGTTTGGCGCTGGCGTTGCGTCTAATGCCGATCATGTAATTCAAGCTATGTGGCGCATGGGACGCCACGTAAACAGGCATGGGACGATCCTTTACCGAGACTTATTATTCTGTTAAGTAGGTATCATACCAGGTGGCTGGTCAGCATCTAGGATCCGGGTTTCACGCAGGGCACAAATGGAAGGCGTCGAGCAAATAGCTTGAATCATTTAGCGGGTAAGACGCAAACAAAAACATTGGTTGCCGAAAGAGTAATTCACGAGATATATCATGTGACTAGAAGCGGCACTGGTAAATATCTGCTGTGTCGTGCTATCCAGACCGAACCTCAATCAGCATTCGCGCCGACATTCCACGCTCTGGCCCGGGAGTTGCGACGAAGGATGATCAATTACAGCCATTCGCTCAATGTCCGGTGTTTTACCCTTTTTTTTGTCCAATTTGAACTGATTGGTTAGCAGCTTTGTTAGCATGCAGGACGGCACCGGGCCAAGCGCGGTCTAAGAGTTGGGGAAATTTGGGCAGAGTGGCAATGGAGGAACGAAGGTTGAACTGCGCATAACCTTGCATCGCAGACAGGAAAGGAAACGATCGTTAAATGAGGTTGGATGTACATCAAGCAAAGCTCACTCCCCTGTTCCTCAGGCATCCTGCCAGGGACGGCACATCAACCAAGACCATAGTGTTCGGTAGCGAGAAGCTAAGATCTATTGCTCCTTCAGCTCGCATCCAGCTGGCTAAAGTCTGGCTGACCTTCCCTGATCCTGGAACCGTGTGAGGTGCAGGAGTGCTTATTGCTGCATCCTTCAGCTGCCCAGAAATCCCGCAAATTACATACATGATCCTTCCATAATGGGGTACACGGCACGCTGGAACCCGATTACCAGGAACAACGATGTTGCTCGGCCCGGCCGCGGCCCGCCCTGCCCTTGAAGCACTTCTCGTGCGCCGCATGCACTCCGTGCATGACATTTAACATTGGCCAGTGATTACAGAAGTGCCACAACAGGAACGAAACCTTGACCAAGGCCCCAGTGTAAGCCATGAACGCTGCTCTCTTTATGGAGCACCCATCCCGTTTCGATCGCGACTATCCGCCCACTATCTTCCATGGTAGCGCAAAGCCGGGATATATCCATGATGAACGCTGGGAGTCATGGCTGATGGTGCATCTTGCAGATCTTGATCACCATCAGCAATCTTGTCTGGGACGCCATTTTCCCGTCGATAGTGGAGATAGTCTCTCTGTTGTCAGGTGTTACCTATAATATAAACAGCCTCTTCCACATCGCTCAGTCATGCCGTCAAGCAAGCAATCGAGCGGGACTGCTTGCTATTGACACCCAAGCTTCACCATTTGAGCACTTCCGCTAGTGTGACCGTTACCATGAGGATATCTCCCTCTGTGCTCCTCGCGGGCGCTGTTGCTCCTCTTGGGGCAATGGCTGCCTGCTCCCTTGATATCTGCCTCCGAGGTTTGTCGCAGTGTCCCGATATTGAAATAAGGAGAGAAGCTGACCGCTGCCGGTTACTCTAGCCGTTTCGCGGCGCCCGGACGCCATCGCCGATTGCCAGTCTTATCTGGAAACAGTCACTGAAGTCGTCGCGGGCTCCTCAATGTGTGTACCTACTCGCGATCACAACTTGTGATTGCTGACCGAGTGTTCCCCAGTACGGAAACGGCCACCGAGACGGTTACTACCGACGGTCCAGCAGTGTCTACCGAGATTCATGTGGTAACGGAAACCGAAATCGTGTCGTCCACCCAGTCGCGGGTTGTTGAATTGACCTATAGCGTTACCGGCATGGTAACCGTTACTCAGACGGTCACTACCACTCAAACAGTCACCACACCTATAAGCACCGTCGTGCGGAAAGCCAAGCGCGACGAGCCAGAAGTCCCAGGCTATGCTTCGAAGTGCAAATCCTTCGCTGCCTATCAGTCTGCTTGCTCGCGTTTGGGCGTTTTCCCTACTACGGTAAGCGTGGCTGAATCAACCGCCACTGTTACCGTGACGGAGACACTCGTACCGGAGTGGACGGCCACGGGCACCACCACCGTCACCGTCACCGAGAGTGCCGTTGAGACCGTCGATATCACGACCGTTACTAGCTATACTTTCACGACAAGCACTGTCACGGCCACCGCGACAACCACAGCTATCGTTATTCCTCAGCTTGAGATTCTGGGCGCTACCTTTGGCACTGCCGACATCACCTCTTATGCTCTCACCAACTGGAAGGTTGGTAGTAACATCGTGATCAATACCAACAAAGCCTATACCGATATTGGCTTGAATGCCCCCGGTGATTTGATGACGGGCCAGCCTAGATCCATTACGGTACTATACCGCTGGGGCACCGAGGTCCGTTCCTGGGTCGGCAGGTGGAATTCGGGCACATACACCATCACCCCCACTCCTAACTCAGCGGCCCCGTCCGGGAGCCTTGTGGTCCCCAACTATCCTCGTCCCCAGGGTATTACCTGGATCCAGATCCTCGAGGTCAACTACGGTCTGGGCCAGAATAGAAACCAAACCCTCTGGAACAAACTCTACCTCGATGCCGCGGCCGGCGTTGGGACGCCGCTCATCAACGAGAACTTTGGAGACACGTGGTACAGCATCGAAAAGTCGGGTGTAATCTGGTACAGGGACACTCGCAATGGCCCTGATGGTCCCTTGCATCTGGCTGCGACACGCGAGGGTCGCGATCTCCAACTGATGCGCGCAGATGGCAGTTTCTCGTAGCGCTGTGGGAAGATGACTGAAAGGGGGAGCGGTGTTCTGAATAGGACGTTTTGAGATGTGTATTTCGCGACGGGCTGTATAACGTGAGGCCCTTGGTGTATATTTGAGCTATGACCTTATATATTCTATGTCAGGTCCTCGAACTTGACTGGTAGTGTTAATTGATCTTGTACCTTCACCGAACACGTAACATAGACGTGATCTCCGCTTCAACCGGGCACACAGCCTAAGTAAAGAGTGCCATGTACTGGAGGGTGCAATGCCTGCGTAAAGGATAGGGAAGCGATGTCCTCCATTAAGTGATGGCAGCTAAGGGAGTGAGCAGTATCTTGGAGCAGCGAGGCGTGGCTGAGACCAGGGCAGCTAAACAGGCAGGTGGTAGCGATCCTGGAGTAGTTGGTGCTCTCACAGAGGGCGGATAGCCGTTTGATGGTTGAAGTGCTAGACTATCGTTCTTGGCCTAGATAAACAGAAATTTTGTGGATTACTTATTGCTAAAGCTTGGATACCCCGGTAATACCCATGGCTTCCTCGCTCCCAACGACCGTCCTCGAGGGTCAGCTTTACCCCGCTTTCCTTGTTTTACCGTGATTGTAGCAGCAAGGCTTACCTGTTTGGGGTTCTCAAGGTGCCAAAGGAGCCGGATGTGAATCTGATCATAAGGGGACCCATCAGAGAACCCGGTCCATACCTAAATTCCGCTAGAATAAGTGTCGCGTGGAGATCAATCCGACCCTTTGAGTTGCGAGGGATATCTTCCGCACCACTCCACAGAGCGAGTCCAGAAGCAATAGGAGGTCTTTAGTTATCTCTTCAGCCTTATCGATAGTTAAGGTTGGACCAAGCTAGAACTTCCCGGGTTGCTTGCAGGATAAAACATCGCCAAGCTGCAGTCAGTGACTAAATATTAAGAAAAGAATATTTTCATTAGACTTACGTTAATGATAATGGCCTCGCGCCGGTCCCTTGATATGCCCGGCTCCTTCATATCTTATTCTCCAGTTCTCCTATTCTTCAGGGCACTTTCGTCCCATGCCCCGGAAGATTGTATTGTCAGCCTCCACTACAAGGCTTTTCCATACTTCGACTATATACCGAGTAGCCCCAAGCGTTCGGGCTGCTGCAACTTCTTGTGGTCAGAGTACTGGGAAGTCTTGACCAAAAGTTTCGATGTAGCGGCTCAGAAAGGCGTTCAATACGACTTAGCATATGCCTTATCGCAGCAAAGGTCCAACACACGGTTCGGTCGCAACGGCATTGCCGTGCCCCTTATGACATAGTTGTTGCTGTCAAGCACCTTCCGTTGATTTATTCCGTTTGACTTCGTTTGTAAATGGCATCGCTGACAGTGGGAACAAAGTGATTCGTTTTCGGCCACCGAGGCTTATCCCTTTTGGTCTCCTCTGTTCAAGAAACATAACGATTGGTGTCACCTCAGGATCAATGGGGACATCCGCTTTGCTTTGCTTGACGTGAAAGAAGCGATCTAACGCGTTCAGAAAAGAGGCCTTGGCGATCTCCACGTGTGGACACATGACTTTTCGCGTAGTACCGTATGTCAATACTGTGGAAGTTTCACAAGAAACGCTGAACTCTCCCAAGATCATTTCGAAAGTATAGCTATTATTTTAGAATTTCCGGAAAACATTGCAGCTGAGAAGAGACTATTATATCTGGAAATTGATCTCTCTTCGACAAGTTACTCCTGGGTTTATGCAGTTATCAGACACACTGTGTCAGTCGTTCATCATACTGTACTTCCTCAAACCTCCAACGTTCTCAAGCCAAACTCACTCTCATTCTTTTAACAATAAAAATGCTTGTCAAGGCTAACTAGCGTCATCGGCGAGACAATATGTGGCTAAAGAAATGACTCTGTTCCACGCCCTCATCAGGACTCACCACATCACCTCCCGGAAGAAGGTTGCTCACCTGCGGAAAGCGGCAGGCAAACTTGACTGCTACGCTCTTCTGAGAAGTGGGGGATGTCCCGGCATTATGTATTGCAAGGGCAAGGAAGATGCTGTGAAGGAATGGGTTGCTACTGTGCAGGTACAGTACCAACAACCCTCGGAATGAGTCGTCTTAAAGGCTGACATCAAAGCAGAGGCTTCGCTACAAAGACTTCCATTTGGCCTGCAAGCCAGCACCCATCGAGTCAGCTGCTCCACAATCAGAGACTGAGTCAGGCCTTTATGAGGTCGAAACTGTCAAGGAGTTTGCTACAGCCATGGAGAAACGGGGAATTGCAGAGTGGTGGAAGAGAGCGATGGATTTTCACTAGTTTTCAATTCTATCGGAATATACCAGCAGTTCTTTTCTGACCATCAAGAGCCCTCCAATATTCTCATCTCAAATGAAGAGGAGTCCATTTATATACGAGACACATTACGAAGTCTATACAGATATCACTTTATCCTCCCTTCTTCTCAACTCTTTCTAGCAAACAACCCCTTAATCCTCATCATCACCCCCGCAAACCACGGTGTCGCCCACAAACTAACCCCAATTCTCACGGGCAACAGCACCTTCGTAACCGCATACGCCAACGCAATCTCCACCACAGCCCTATACCTCCTATCTCGTTCCCACAATTCTCTCAACCTCTGTTCCTCCCCCTCCCCCGTCTCAAGCACCACCCCATTTTTCCCAGGTTCAGTCTTTTCAAACCCAAACCACCCCCTCCTCCTAAACCACCTTTCAAATCTCCCCACGCCCTCAGCTACGTATCCTCCCCAATGGGAGACGAGGTACCCGAGGGGGATGTGGTCGGGGTAGAAGTGGAAGAGGCCAAAGAGGCCGAAGAGGGGGAGAATTGCGGTGATTTCGTGGAGGATGAGGAATGCCGCGACGTGGGTGACTGGGGCGTTGCGTAAGCAGGAGGTATACCGTTGGAGGGGGCGCGGGAGACGGGAGAGGATGCGTTCAAGGCGAAATTGTTCTTTAGCTGAGTTTGCTGGGTTTGAGTTGGTGGTGTATCTTCGGAGTTGGAAATGGATTTTCCTTGGGGTTCGGAGTTGAAAGAATAACTTGTTGGACGTGGGGTTTGTTTCTGGTGGTCGGAAAGGGAGCCGAAGGGCTCGTGGGAGGAATTGGGTCATTTATGTTGTGTAAATTCAATTCAGGAGATCAACTGAGTAGAATTCGGGGGAGAAAACGAGATGTTGGTTGTTGGATGCGAACAAAGAGCCTGACTTTTTCGTGCTCGGCGTGAACTGAACCGAGGAGGGAGAATCTACGTGGTGGAGAGAGTTCATGTGCACGGACCACTCGTGATGCTCGACCTTGTTGCCCGTAGCAACTCGAGCCCTTGAATTACCCCTGAGTTTCTGCTTTCTAAAACCAGAACTGAAGGGATGTCATTGTATAGTGGTGTACTCTTGGAGCAAGTGTCGAATGTTTGCACGCAAGTAACAACTTACACACTCTAAAGTTTTCATCCATGCTGGCACAAATCTCCCTTTTTCTTAAACCATTATCTGTTTTAGCTAGTGTCTTGGCCTTTCTTCACACCTGTTTCCCTCTTTCGGCCGGGAACAGCAGGAATGATAGTTTTCTGCTGCTCGCATCAAAAATTTGGGTTTCAGTTGAAAACTGGAAATCTGCAAAAAATTGATCGCCTATCGGGAATTGAGCCCGATGCGGGGGTCGAACCCGCAACCTTGAGATATTCGGAGAATCCTTAAGAGTCTCACGCTCTACCGATTGAGCTAACCGGGCACCGGTTATTGGCTGTTGTTGCCAAGGTGCGGATCAGTGCATTTTCTTCACATGCTTTCGGAGCGCAGGATGATATCGACGACGAAAAGGCTGAATGTCAGAGCAGAGAAATCTCGTTCTGATGGCGACTGGCTCGTATCACATCAGGAGATTCTTTAGATTACGGATAAAGCTCTCAAGAACCTATCGAACTTGCTAAGGAAACTCAGGGAGCTGTTAGTCAACGTGGATTTGCATTGGTTCCTTCAGGATAGCACTTGGCTGTATGGACAGGCATTTCCTCGTCGACATCACTTGTCAGTGAAAAAAAAGCTACTTTTGTTCTCGAGATTCAAGTCCATTGCCAGCAGACAGGGCCAGCAGGGGATCAAGCGGCGTTCGAACTCAGTGTCGCCGTCCTGTGGCGGGCCACCTTCGCGTTGACGTTGACGAAGGCCCCCATGGGCGACTTGCAGGCGACGGACAGGTGGGCAAGCCGGTCTTTGGGCTTGGATCGGGGTGTTCGGGAGTCACAGGGCTCGCGGGAGGGCTCGGGGGTTCGATATTCGAGACTTGCCTCGGTCTGTTACCAGGAGCATCGACGATAGGGACGGTCGGTTGTTGCCTGCCGTCCTCAATCCAAATACAGATCCTAGTTCAGCAACTGTGACGGCTGAAGACTCGCAACAACAGTTGTGAAACCATGCATTTAACATCAAGGAGTGGGCACTTCGTAGCCCACCTGACGTGGACATCGGCGATGCCGTTATCATCAATGCTGATTTTCTATCCTCAACATCTCTCAAAAAAGCGCTCGCCAATTAGGCTGGCAACTTGAACACCCTTCGCGAGTCACTTAAGCGACCAAGACAATCATCTTACTCCTAACAATGAGGATATTGGGAAGTTCGTGCTTGTTGGGTGATCACTCCAGCCCTCGCCACCGAATGCTTCAAGAAACACCCGGCACTTAAAAAGCAAAAGCCGGTTGGCACCACTATCTCCAGTGAGGCAGTCATTGATAGAAAACACCACATTCAAGCCAAACGGAGAGGCCAAAGTATATGCACTTTGTCTCCTCTTCCTGGAGATCCAATGAAAAGTATTGTTGACTACTGCCGCATCCAATCCGCACTCTGTACCAGATCATCACCTCATATCCCAGCCTTTTCACAATAAACTCGACCTCGTCTAGCAAAGTGTTGGCAAAAGCGACCAGAGAATTGGGAACAGCTGGCGTCGACTTTGACTTGAACAAGACGGATCAGTACTGACAGATTGTTAGACAAAAACACCTGCTTCGTCAAGCAATGAAATTTTACAGGTGGAATTTGCTCCAGTCCTTGGGGACGTTTTCCCACCTTTCGAAACGGCTCTCACTATATTTTTGCCTCTTTTGGTCACGTCACTGTTTACGTTGCCTATAAGGACAAAAGCCATGCCTGAAAAGAAGGGCACAGCTAACCCAATCGCTTCCTCATATCTCCAGGCGCCACAGATATTGGTCGCACGGTGGTAGGTACCCTGACATTTGACGTCCATGATCAGAAGTCCCCAGTTATTGGGAGGTTATCCAGAGAGCGCAAAGTTTTAGTACACTCAATCCTTTCTTGTTCTCTGGCAGTCTCAGATGGCAGCTTACGAAAAGGGATAAGAACCTATAATCCAATGTTCAGCAGGACAAGCTTTTAACAAGATATAGACAGACAGTTGCTTGTTCGTGTCTTCTTTGTGCATTGGACTTGACATTTTAACCTCTTTTTGGCAGTACCTCCTTTTCTATAAGCCCAGCCGTCGTGTTCCCTTTCGAGGGTCATTGTTGATGTCAAACAACACGGCAGATTTCCTACAAAAAGGCACTTTGATGCCTCTGATCTGCGCAAACGTGACAGAACACCTGCAGTCAATTATTTCATCTCTCTTTGCCTCATGCTTAGTATACATGAGGATGGTGTGGTGACGTTTGATTCGAGAATAGAATTGTTTTCCAAACAACTCTTCGCTCCTCACTAATGCTCTGAGGGTTCCATACTTTGTTATGGGTATCTTTCAACCTATCTTTCACTCTATCCTGTATTACCTGTATAGCAGCTCGAGAAACGACATTTCACAGTGACAAGAAACACAAAACCATGTCAATATTTATGCTTGAGAAAGCCTCAGTGACTTGCAGACGATTCACACATTATTTACCCAGGACTACACAGTATGTATAAGCTTATCAGGATATTTGGAGCTCCTCCAAAGCCGTTAGTCTTTCCACCTCCATGGAACAACTTGTCAGCATCACCCACTGACCTGTCATTTTCCAGATTATGCGAGGCTGCCGAGGTCATCATCCGGAAAGCTTATGATCTCATACGACAAAGCCAACCTCCCTCACCCAGATGGCCAGCTTCTGCGCTATCAAATCGTTGAATCATGGACCAAAGAAAGCGTATCTAAATTCTTGTTTGAGCCATATATTGGAAATGTTGATTACTCTTGGGAACGTCCGGCTATCCAGTAAATTATTTGGCTTCAGTGTGAAAAAAGTCGGTCTTCCTGTTTAAGTGTTCCTGAGACATCCTGCTGACAAGGATCAAGTATGCTAATCCACAACACTCAGACTCATGACGACAATAAGTGCTGCATCACAGGGCTGAGCGACTCACTCTTCGATCCGCTGGTGGCTGTCCAGATCCTGCTTGTCTTGAGGGATTTGGAGTGAGGAGTATGCCTTCTCCCACGTCATACAGCGTTTACCTGGCGCCCAGTGCTGACTTCAACAGGATGGTGCAGTGATGTATTGCACGCTCAGGAGATTTCTTGACTTTTGCAAGATAGAAACGGTACGCAGTATGAATGAGCCTCAGAGCAGCGAAAATATTTGGCTCCTGAAGAAGTCGGCAGCAGAGGAATTTGCTCAACCATTTTCCTGTTTGAGTTGAGGGGGAAGTACAGTTCAGGCATACTCAAGCATTACTCAGAGTCATTAGTCGATCCTCATGGTCAAAGTAGATACGGTTCACATTCCTCATGATCGGAGGCCTAGAGCTTCCGCCCATATTCTGCGAAGTTTGGAGACGTTTGGAGACGACAGTCTCACGGCGTGAACTTCAACTCCTGCTAAGGAAAGGAAATTCAAATGCCAAACCCAGAAGCTCTGCGTATCTTCAGCCGTTTCTCTCAGTATTTCCAGTGGGTTTACCCTCGACAAAGAAATGGAAACCAGAGATTCAACGAGAAAGGCGTTGACCGCGATGCCGCTTCCAAAGTTTTCCACTATCCCAAACGGCTGTCGAATCTTGTCGTCATTGGTTTCAGGGCACTATGGCTCTTGGCTCCTTACACACTTCGGATTGAAGTCTACTGTTGTCTGCACTTTGTTGGACTACGCCTTTACGGGAATACTGGGGTTATGGCTCAATGGCTGCCTTTTGGTCTTATCTAAAACTTATGTCGTTGTATTCTAAACCGGAAATGGAAAACCATTATGTGGCTCTCAAATTGGCTTATTGTCATGCCAGCATACCCATCCCCCGACCTATAGACCTCGTATCTGACTGGGGCTCCGCTACACAGAAGGGGAGCTAAAAGAGATAAGGAGTTATGGGCCCAACAACTTGAAGGTGGGTCGTTGGCTCTGACCGAGCTATTGCCTTAGTCCGGACGCGTTTCGCATTGAACGCGTTTGGTCTGGTGTTGAGGAGAGTGTTTCGGCAACCGACTGAGAGGTCGTTCCTTCCCTCTTCCTATTCTTCTTTTAGAGCCCCCGCAGACAAGAGCGAAGAAGTCGGTTGTTCGATCTCGGCCCACAGCAGGATTTTTATTCTCGAGCTCTCTTCTGCCCGGGTCAACTTTCCCTCGCTTTCTTGCTAACCCGAGTGCAAACACCTGTTATCCTTCGATCACAAACGACCAGTCTCATTCACAATTCTTTGTGATCTCCCCCAACGAAAGGCAAGATGCCAAACCAACAGCGCAACGGTCTTCCCAAGAACAACTCTCACTCCACGTCATCATTCACTGGAGAGGAGCCATTCTACAACCCATGGACTCAATTTTATTGGGCTCTTGACTGGGAAACAAAGGAGGAGCACGACCGAAGGAAGGCCCCTGATGCTGAGAACGCTGCCTCCAAGAAAAGTACCAAAGGACATAAGCAGCGCCGATCCCAGTCAGTTCTCGGTTTGCTCAGCTTAGAGGACCCGCCGCGACCGACTTCTCGTCGACCCAACACTCAGCGCACCTCGCCCGGAAGCCAACCTATCAGACAAGTGTCCGACCCCTCTCGTCTCCTTCAGGAAGGCGGATCAAAGCGCCAAAGTCGATTTCATCGCTTCTCCCGGCTGTTCCAGCCAGCCATGACCCGTACCTCGGCCGCTCCTCCTGCGTCCATAGTGGACTCGGACACTGCCCCCCTCCTCCAAGGCCAAGTGGCCGATCGGATGGAAGCCGAGTCGAAATCCGACCGAAGCATCCGCACCATCTGGGGGTGGCTCAAGCGAGTGGTCTCTAAGAGCAGTCTCCGTCGGCGTGAAGCCGACGGGAGCCGGATTATTGGGGAGCCCAGTACCGGGCCCAATGGAAGGAGCCAGGCCTAGCAACCCACATTCCAGCTACAGCCACAGTTCTCCAGCGATCCCGGCTTCGGCATCAAGCAGGCAGCTGTTAGAGAATGGGGCGTCCCATGTGGCAGCCGATGGAACAGATGAAACCAACAAGCGTTGGTTGGGTCCCTCATCGGATGTTGACGCCGCGGAAGACTCTGAGAATGGCGGTGTCGTCGCTGCGGTCCTCCCATTAGTGGGCGGGCGGCGTCCCCGAAGCATCACCACTCTAAGCGCTAGAGCGAAACATTTGAAAATACTGGGAAGAAGAAAGAAACGGAACAGACTAGTGCCTCGATCGCGATGAAGCAACAACAGGACAGTACTGACAAGCAGCCGGTCTAGGGTTGGGAAATGGAGGCTTTTGGGGTCAAGTCCGATAACTGAGTTAGGAGCAAGGGAAAGGGGATCGAGGACAGGTTTTGCGAGTTGGACGGTATATTCCGAAGGGTAACAAGATATAGCTTTGTTGGATCTGCTGTGAATGGAATAGGAAATCACGTTGGCTAATAGATCACGAGTTTAACATACACCTATTTAAGCGCCGTGAACACGTTAGGGCTATGTATATGCAATCACAATATTATCCATTATTCCCTACATAACACATGAAATCCCCCACATACATGGTATCATCCCAATAGCCAAACCCAACCAATCCTAAAACTTACCCCAAACCCATCTAGCCACACCAAACCAAACCAGAAACACAATCAACCCCCCTGAAACACTCCGCCAACCGCCTCTAAACCTTCCTCCACCGCCGGCAAAACCACGCCTAGCAGTAATCATCATCGTCATCTCCCCACCCAGAGCCATCGTAACCCCCAGAGCTAATCGCAGCACGCCATTTGTCTGCCGATGGGTCGTGCGGCTTTGCTGGGACCGCAGCAGCAGCAGCAGCAGCAGCAGCAGCAGGGGTAGGGGCAGCGGGGGCTCCCTCCTTGGGCGCCGAATTCGAGGTCGACGGTTGCGCTGGCTCTGAAGTGGGCGCCTGGGCTGCTGCAGTTGGGGCAGGCGAGGGGGAGGGAACAGAAGCCGATGCCGATGCCGATGCAGGCGGAGAGGGACCGAGCGCGGCGGGGGCCTCAGCCGACGCATCCATTGGGTCTGGGGCCGGAGGGACCGCAGCTGGAGTCGGAGCAACAGCCAGCCTAGCCTCCTCGAGGGCCGGCGTTGGGCTGGCAGTCGAAGTCGGCGAGGGCTCAGAGATGGGGGCCGATGTAAGGTTGTTCACAGGGGTAGCAGCAGCTGGGGCCGAGGCTGGGCCTGATGCAGTGCCAGCTGGGGCTGCAGGGAGTGAGGGCCCATTGTTAGTCACTCCGGGCTGTACGTCCTGGAGTTGGGGCTGCATCTGGCGTTGTAGTGTCACTATTTGGGACGGCAATGACATGTGGCCTTGGGCATCTGAAGTGACAACGGGCTGCACAGGCTGGGCTCCTTCATCTCTGAGTCGTTGCTCACTGCCCCTGATCATATCTGCAATTTGCGGCTGCAACACGGTCTGTCCTTGCGCATTCACATAAACACCCTGGACAGTCTGCCCCGAGGGCGAGCTAATCTGGGGCACGGTCTGCAGCGGCTGGCCTTGGGCATCCCTCCAAAACATTTGGTTCGTAGGCGGTCCTATGAGAGGTTGTTGTGTCTGCATAGGCTGGACATGTGACAGGACCCGGTAGTGTTGCCCTGCAGAAAGACCCGGCTGGAACTGGATTGGCTGCTGACCCTGTTGCTGAAGAGGCTGCTGCTCAGGAATCGGCTGATGAGGGTTGGGGAGGTGAAGCATTGGAGGCTGTTGGGGCTGAAGTTGAGTTTGCGAGGGCAGCTGCGTGAACTGTCCGAGCTGTTGACCTTGCGCAGGTTGCTGCATTGTCTGGCTTTGTTGCACTGGCTGACTCTGAGCCTGTGATTGCTGCACCTGTCCGCTGATGGAAGCATGCTTATCTTTGTGATCCTTGTGAAGCAGCTTCTTTGTCTTCTTGATGCTTTCACTCCTCCACAGTTTACCAAACCATGACTTTTCTCCCTTCATGGCTGGGCTGGATGGATGATTCTGGCTTTGCTCTTGCAGAGGGTTCTTCTGAGAGAGAGGAGCGGGCTGGGCAGGCTGTGAAGGTTGAGAAGGTTGTGGAGGCTGGGAAGCAGTCCGGTTAACAAACACCTGGCTCCTGCCCTGTTGCGGTGCTGATCCAAAGATGTAGTCAACCTGCGGTGGCGATGCTTGTGAAGGTGCAGAGAGAAGGCCTAAGGGTTGCTGGGCAGGAATTGACGAGAATATAGTGAAGGATTGAGAAGTAGGAAGCGGTGCTGTGGTTGTCTCCAGACGAGGCTGAAGGCTTGAGTTAGTAGGCAGCTGAGCCGCTAAACTTAGCTGCTTGAATGCGTCTGTAATCAAAAGCTGTTGCCGATCTGATCCAACTTGCCCTTGGCCTGCCAACGGAACAACTGGCTGTCCAAGCTGCTGCTGAGATTGGAAGGTCGGATCCTGACCACCTTGATCTGCAGGAGGGGCAGTGCCTGGCAGCTCCTGACCAAAGGTCTGCCCTCCGTTCCCAGTCGTAGAGTGCCCATGCCCGGGAATTTCAGAGGGATTAACAGGGTGCGAGGCAAGCGGATGGTGACCAGGCCGAATGACATAAGGTTGCACCGTCGAACCGGGCACCGCAGGAGGATTCGTCAGCGAAGACGGCATTGGAGAGACGGCCAAACGGACTCCAGGCTCCTGATCTTGCACCGTGTCACTTCCTGGAAGCCTTTGTGCCCGTACGATCTCAGGGCTCTGCGGGTTGCTTTGTTGTTTGATGGTAAGGGAGATTGAAGAAGTCCGCGAGAGGGGACTTGGGCTGCGAGGCTTTGGTTCATTGGAGGGGGCTTGTGCTGGTGGCGGTGGTGACACAACATACCGCGAATCAGGCATGCTCTCTGGCTTGGTGGAAGGAGCAAAATTTTGGGCGGCCCCGTTTGCAGGTGCGGCAGATGTCGCAGGCACATAAGGCTTGAAGGAGCGATGATTGGGCCCGTGGACCGGCGCAAAACCGCTATCTGTCTCAGAGTTCATCTGGAAGCTATGGGACGCCGAGGGAGCATTGCTGCTAGGCTGTGTAGGAGCTAATGAACCCTGGCGAACAGGTGGTTGCGGCGTTTGGTCTATCTGGGCACGAGCCAAAGATGGTATGGATGGCGGGGACATTGACCGCGCAAAGTATGGAGTACCCGGGGGCTCTAACGGTGCACTATTCCCAGAAGCCAAATACGAAGAAGATTGGGCTTCGGTAACAATAGCAGCTGGTTGGTTTGAGAGCGGAGGTTGATGAACAGTCTCCTGTTGAACTCGGGAAGTCGGTGCCACTTGAACATCATTCTTGGCTTGGAAAGGGTCTGTAGGAGCAGATGCCGTGGTCGGGGACGCGATAAACGCTGTCTGGTACGCAGGGCCCGTGATACTGTACGAAGTTACACTCGGTTCGGACGTAACTGCGGGCCTAGAAGGAGAAGCCACGGTTGGCAAGCTGTTCGTACGTGTGGAGGAGGGAGGGTTGCGATTGATCTTGAGAGGAGCTGGTACATCGGGGCTTGAGGGAGAAACCGGCAGTGAGCTTGTCCGGGGAATGCTGGCATTGCCAGCATCTGGTTCGACGGGCAAGGATGTTCGGGATTCCATGGTGTAAGCAGTGCTTGACAGCATCCGAACTGTTTCCTCGATATCTTTTTGCAGATCCTGATACGGTTTGAAGGCTTGGTAACCTCTCGCCGGGCTCTCGGACTTGGTACTCGGAGGAGTCTGGGCGCCTGGAAGTCGGCCACGCGCAGGTTTGAGAATTGAAGGAGCATGGGCAAGATTGCTTGATGACTCTTCATTGGCCGGCGTTTGTGGACTAGAATCTCTGTTCTCAGGCGCGGTTGGGACGTTGATTTGCCACCCATGGGCCGGTTTGAGGATTGACGGAGCGTGGGCTAGGTCTACGGAGGGTTTCTCGGTAGTGTTCTCTTTGCGTTCCGGAACAGACTGGGCTTGAACATGGAGACCACGGGCTGGCTTCAAGATAGACGGAACGTGAGTAAAGTCCGCTGAAGGTGCCTGTGGCTCGACAGTTGGGGGATTTGGGGCGTTTTGGCCGCTATTAGCAGCTCCTGAAGTTTGAGCCGGAGGGGTACTGAATGGTCTCAATGGAGCTGGAACTTGTGCTGCCCAAGCTGGCGAGGCACCTGAATTGGGCTGAAACGGCTTGAACTGACCAGGAGACTGAGATCTCCAAGGCTGTAGACCTCCTAGTGAATGCCGGTTATTGCCAGGGACGGGAGCTTGATGGCTGGGGGGGGCAATCATTGAGAACCTGTTGATAGCAGGAACAGGCGCCCCAGACGTCTGCTGCCCAGGGTAATAAGGCATATACTTGTCTTCCCACCTTGACGATTGCGATTGCGAGTGAGTATCGAAGGCCGGCTGGGGAGGATTACTTTGCTTGGCAGGCTGAAGTGTGTGTCCAACAAGTTGCTGAACACCTTGAAGTGTTTGCCGGCGTGCTGTCTGGGCTTGCGCGGAGTGATCAGGGATTGAAGCCTTGCTCCCCGTTCCGACCTTTGTACGAACAGGTGCTGCATCAGCCGGAAGCTCAACAGGCTCGAAATTTATGACATGCACATATCCAGGCCGTTGTGGTCCATCACCGGGCAGCTCAGCTGGCAGTGCAACAAGCTCAGCATTGCACTGAGCCGTTTCTTCGGTCGGAAGTTCGTGAATGACGGCTCCGGGCACTTCTACAGGCATGGGGACTTCATGGTGCGTTCCGTGAAGCGACTCAGCCACCGTTTGTGGCGGCGTGACGCCTTGAGTCGCATTTTGGGTTGAAACACCAAGGACTGGGTTACTATCGAGTTCAGGAATAGCAGCTAGCTGAGTGTTGGATCCGTGAGGACTCGTGTCGGGCCTATGGACATGAGGAGCCACCGAGTGAAAGGAAGCGACTGAGGAACTTATGGGTTGCGAAGGGGACGGACTGAGGGATGGAAATGCGGGAGAGGTTGAAACTTCGGAGATAGGGGCCGCAGACAAGACTGGAGACGAAGGTCCCTGGGGCTTAGCTGATGGCTGTGAAGTGCCGGGGCCTGCTGCGACTGTGGTAGCACTAGATACGGAGGGCCAATCGGAGCTAGTGACCGCAGACCCAGTGGCTACTGGGGGAGTAGATGTTTGTGCAGGCTGGCTGATGTGGGGTTCGGTGCTAGATGTCGTTGAGGGAGCTGTAGCTGGAAGAGCAACAGACGTCCATTCTTCGCTAGTGATAACAACCCCTGTAGAAGCCGCCGGCGCAGAAGTAACTGGGGGTTGAGCAGCTGGCGCCGCAGGAGTCGACGAAGCTTGAGTTGGTGCAACAGAACTACTAGCGGGGCCCCAGTCTGCTGCGTTAATTGTAAACGCTGTCGGCGCCGATGGTGGCTTAGGAGGAAAAGGCTCAGCATTAGTAACAGCTGCGGCTGCAGTGGAAGCTTGGCCTGACCCCGTTGCTGTGATTGTAACCTCTGTGGCTGCCGCAGCAGGTTGTGGAGCAGCAGGTGCTGAGGTATTTGAAGTAGTCGTTGAGGTTGCAAGCGCTGTGCTTACATTGACTTCAGCACCCCAGTCAAAGTTGGTAATGGTAAACCCCGTTGGCGCTGCTGAGGGCTGCGAGGTAGCTGGTGTGGGCGCAGAGGTCGGGCATGATGTAGCAGACTGTGTGGGCGCTGGAGCACCCGATCCTGTATTCGAAGCCGCATCAATAATTTCAGACGAGGAGATCGTGAAGTCTGTTGCTGTGGCCGGGGGTTGCGGTGCTGCGGGTGCAACAGGAGCAGATGTAGTTGAGGTTGTGGGTGCTGTCGTGCTGGTCACAGGACCCCAGTCGATGTTGTCAATAGTAAAGTCTGTGAGCGCCGAGGTAGGCTGAGTTGCCGGAGGAGCAGAGGAAGCCGTGGGACACGAAGGAGCGGGATGGGCAGAAGACTGGCTCGTAGTTACTGTCGTGACCTCTACTGAGGCTGCAACCTCTACAGAGAGGTCGATTGCAAACCCAGTCGCAACCGGTTGCGACGAAGATGTCGTTGGTGCTGCGGAAGATTCGGGTGCCGTTACACCCGAGGAAGGCTGACTAACTGTAAAAAAAGTGAGATGAATGTTCTTTTGGTTCCCTTGATGTTTCTTTGTTTCTTCCTAAGATACCAGGTAACACACCTTCGCTCCCAGCCGGCTGGGACGTAATTTTATCTTGAGTAGGCTTTTGGTCTTCACTATCCTGAGTCGCAGCATTCTGTGGAGGTTTCTCGTTTTCCTCCAAATTGGTCGGGTCAGCATACACGCCAGGGCCCATGTACATGAGCTCGTCAGGCCGAAACCATGAGTCATCGTCCGTCGAGGGCATGTAAACCGCGGAGAGACGTTGGCTGCCACTCGATGTAGTCTTACGGACTTGCTTCTTGCTCTCGAGCATGTCCTCGGGCGGGATCACAGGATCATCGTTCGGAACGTACTCGGGGAACTCGTCCCCGGGCTTCGGGAAGGTGTATTGTACATGGCCTGTGGGTAGATAGGTATAGTACCAACGCTGCAGTTTATCGTCGTAGCCCCATTCCCAACCCTCAGGTAGGCCCGACATATTGGTGGTTCACAGGAGGAGAATGTGGGATGTCGAGGGTCGCGAGGTCGCGCAAGGCACCTTAGGGTCGCTGATTATGACTCGTACCTTATAAGACAAAGACAAACTGAGGTGGTATGAGAGGTTGCGCGATAGGCGACTCTGGAGTGATGTAAGTCGATTAGGAGCCTTGTCCGTGGTCGCGATCAGTGTCTGAGATTGAAGCGGGGCACGCAACCCTATACACTAGAAGCGCGACAGCAAAGGAAAGCGTCGGGTTCTGGCGAATGGCGATTGATCCAGGACCAGCCATCGCATGCGACGGCATTCAGAACAAAAAAGCTATCTTGGATTGGTGCCAGATATTATTTGTCGGGAAGAGTGAGAGTGGGAAGAGGCTGAGAAGGTCGAGGCGTAAGGAACGGGTCAATGAAAGACCGTGTGCCAGCTGGAGAACTCTTTCCCGGCTCCTCGCAAAGCCAAGACGAGGTGAGCCATCAGCGCCTCGATAAGACGATGTGGTGCTGCGCGTTCCTTTCCCCAGACAGTGCGGCTGAGGTCTGAGATAACTTTTAAGGTTTGGTCGCAGGCGGCTGCCCAATCGACGCGCTCGTTGTGATGGTGCAGCTGCATGCGTTGCCCTTGGGCTGTGGGACGAGAATCGGGACGCCCAACAATAGGACTCCATCCTTCAGGGTATCATTCAACACAGGGGGCTGGAGGATATTGCAAAGGTTACCCTAAATGGCACCCCTAAGATTCTGATCGCTGGAAGAGAGCCGCATGCTATTTGATGGTAAAGCTACCGGGATGAAAGGACTTGAAAGCTGATGGAGATGGGTCGGGGTGACCAGCGGGTATGACTTTAATGGCGCTCTTAATTCCGCAGTAGAGTTAAAGCTTCTACTTCCAAGGTGAGCAACTTTATTCTGGAACAAGCAGAGAATATCACCAGTTATTCCACTTTTAGAAGCATTTGCGGAATAGAGGCATAATGTTCAAGCTCAACTCAGGTGAAGACTCAAGCTAATGCTGGGAAGAAAAGCGTGAGTTTGAGCATGATCCCGCACCAGGGACCCTGACTGGCTTGGCTCCCGGAAAGCAAAGGGTGGAAAACTTCCTCCGTGGACAGAAGGCTTGGCGCCAAGACCAATGACGTCAGTGAAATTTTGGTCACGCAACTTCCCAAAGCTCCGCTCTCAGCTGCTGACTTTTGATCTAATCACATTTGTCATCACCCTCGCACCGACTACCTGACACACCTTGAGGGGATTCCAAATCGTAAGTAAAGTTCCGAAATCACAGCTCTCATATTTGTTCGACACCATGTGAAAACGGTCAGCGGCTGTGGGGACCATCGCAATCAACTACGGCTACGCGCGTCGTGTAGTGCAACCTTGGCTTGGGAAGCCTGACGACTAGTCGCCCGTCTTTAATATGGACGACTGGTATTCCGATGATGAATTTTGCCACACGGATCAACACCATGGAACCGTCTTCAATTGAAAGCTTGATGCCCCGAGCGCCCAAGCAACCACGGGACCCTACTACAACCACCTGAGGGTGCGAAGAGCACAAATAATGTTGAAGCGACCACATGATGGCTTCACTTGAGGCACACGAGGATTCGAGCGTCGTTGACATTAGATGAGTAACAAGTTATTATCGCTCTCAACTTAGGTGGATCTATCAATGCAGCCACTGCTAGGTCAGACACAGGCCATGATCCATCACTATTAAGCAGCGCTTCCCTGTCTGTGGATCATAATGCCGATCTCTCTGCGAGGAATTTGGATGAAAATCCAAAACCAGGGACACGGAAAGCGCCCGGGTTTCAAGTCGGTGGAGCGCCGTTTTGTCCCAGACTTGAGGACTAACAACGGTTTTCTCTGACTCTTAAGGCAAATCGTGTATGCATATCATCCCTCGCTATTCGATGAGGACGTTCTTCCCAACAAAGAATGGCTTCGACAGGAGACACGGCCCCTGCAAATGCCAAACAAACCTTACATATCCAACAGCCTCCCGTCTCTGACTCACCCGATGCCGAGCCTTCCGAAAAGAAGGTTGACCAGGAGCATCTGGCTCCGGAATCGGTGTCCCTATTGAGCGAGAGTTCACAGGAATCGAGGGAGGAAGCGAACCGGCTCTACGACGACCTCGAAGTGCTCCGGGCCGAGCGTGTTGTCTCCCATCAGCACCGAACCGAAGCCCGAGACCGTTCCAAGAACCGGAGCCGGACCGAGCAGATTGAAGATACATTCAACAGGGCGGCCACATCCAGCTCGTCCGTGCCGAGCACTCCTCCAAAGTCCACTTGGCTCACGCGACTCTGGAAGTCGGTTAAAAAGTTTCCTAGGGTGCTGCGCTATGTTGTCTACGCTATCCCTCCCGGCGTGGTTATTCTGGTCCCCATATTTCTGGATCTTTTTGCCTATAATCGTCAGGCTAGACCGGTTGGCGGCCCTGGAGGAGTCCAACTGCTCTGGTTTGGCATCTGGCTTGAAGTCGTTTGGCTCACACTATGGGCCTCACGGTTGATCACTGCGCTGCTTCCTTACATCATGGCCTTTGTCGCCGACACAGTTGGCTCAGCAAATCATAAGAAGTGGAGAGATATTGGAAAGCAGCTAGAGTTGCCCACTTCTCTCTTCATTTGGTTGCTCACAGTGTTGGTCTCATATCACCCCATCCTTGATGACCACCGGGTATGGAAGGATGGGGAGAAGGATACCGAAAAGCGGACTATTTTATGGCTTACTATTGTCTGGAAGATCATCATCGCCTTTTTCGTCCTTGTGACGCTCAATCTTGTCGAGAAGATCCTGATCAAATGGATCGCAAGCTCTTTTCATCTCCGGACATACTCACATCGCATCCGCGAGAACCAGATGCAAGTCGAGTTTTTGGTCACGCTTTACACCTACGCCAAAGCCAAGCTTACTGAAAAAGATTCGGTCTGGGATAACACCAACGCGGGTCACGTCTCCATCAAGCCTCCCTCCACAATGAAGACACTCCAAGAAAATGCCCGACACGTCATGCACAAGGTTGGAAACGCCGCTTCTCGAGTTGCGGGTGACTTTACAGGCCGTCGTCATCTTAAAGGCAACCACCCACGAAAGGTTGTGTTAGAGTTGCTTCGGAACACGGAGTCCAGCTACACGCTTGCTAGGGTGTTTTACCGGACATTTGTCCAGCCGGGCAGGACGACTATCACAGTCGAGGATCTGTACCCGGCTTTTGCCACCCAGGAGGATTCCGAGACTTGCTTTGGTGTCTTTGACAAGGACTTGAATGGCGACATATCGATGGAGGAGCTCGAGATGGTGTGCAACGAGATACATCTCGAGAAGAAGGCCATTGCCGCATCACTGAAGGATCTGGACTCGGTTATCAAGAAGCTTGATGAAGTCTTTATGTTTCTCATCGTCGTCATTGTTATTATTGTCTTCATCAGCATCATCTCCAACTCGGCTGCTGCAGCTCTCACCTCAACTGGGACTTTCGTACTCGGGTTGTCCTGGTTGCTACAAGCCACAGCCCAAGAATTTCTCCAGGTAAGCCTTTCTCTACCATTCGTCACAACCTCTACTAACCGCCCAGTCTATAATCTTCGTCTTTGTCAAACACCCCTTCGATGTAGGCGACCGCGTCACCATCTACGGCAACACCGGCTCTATGATGCGCGGCGACGACTACTACGTTGTCGAGGTCTCCCTGCTGTACACCGAGTTCAAGAAGATGCAAGGCCACGTCGTGCAAGCCCCCAACTCCATCCTCAACAACCTTTTTATTCTCAACCAGCGCCGCAGCCAAGGCCTGGCCGACCCAATCCCCCTCAAGCTCCGCTTCGGCACGACCGAGGCCCAGATTGAGGAGCTCAAGGCCCGCATGGTCGAGTTCTGTCTACAGAATAAGCGTGATTATGCGCCGAAGATTATTACAGAGGTGCAGACCATCGACGAGGTCAGCAGCATCACAGTCAACTTCGTTTATTTTCATAAAAGCAACTACCAGAATGAGCTGCTTCGCTTAACTAGACATAACCGGTTTGCGTGCGAACTCATGCGCAACATGAAAGATATGGGTCTCGAAACACCAAAAGTTGTCCAACCGGGCGGTATGCGCGACATGCCGCTTTACTGGGCGCAGGTACCGCCGCCGGCACCAGCTATGCATGATTGCTCTTCCCAGTCGCCGTCGGAGATGTTTGGCACGTTCCTCGGCACTGCAGGGTGCGGCCCGTCCCGCAGACGAGGCAGCCGTGCCGCGGTGGTGGAAGCGGGGATTGACTATCAGGATGTGTATCACAGCCGGAAGAAGGAGTGTGGGATGACGAGGTTACCGTCGATACGGCAGGCGCTGGGGGATGAGGAAGAGGAGGAGGATGGGGAGAGGCATGAGGGACCAAGGAGATATCTTGCGGCTGGATATGAGGAGCCGCAGAAGCATATGGAGAAGAGGTATAGTATTGATAGCTTGTCGTCGGGGACGACGCAAACGCAGAGGAGAAGAATGATGTGGCCGAGGAGGAGTGCCAGTCGGGGAGGGAATCAGGGGTCGATTAGCAATGCTGTGTAAAGGGGTAGGATTGCAGCGCTTGATACTTTTTTTGGATATCAACAAAATCTTTTTGGATACATGTCTCGAGAGATAGGCTAAGACTAACAGAATTGGGCCTTAAGCATTTCCACAATTCAGACAAGTTCATCCCCGAACGGTGGCTGGGTGACCCCGGGTACGCGAATGATGTTCGCAGCGCAGCGCAGGCTTTCTCTTATGGCCCGCGCAACTGCGTTGGGAAGCCGTAGGTGCTGTTCTTTACCCCTCAGTTCCAAGGTGGCTGGCTATAGTGGCTGATCACTATTGATGTAGGATGGCATATGCCCAAAATCGTCTTATCCTTGCCCGGTTGTTCTGGAAGTTTGGCCTTGAGCTGATGCCGGAAGGTCAGAGTTGGTGGGATGACCTGAAGTATTATACGCTTTGGCATGAAGGATCTATGTTGAAGCTCAAGCCAGTGATGAGAAACTAGGAGACGTGACAACTTAGAAACCGTACACTGTGTATATCAACCATGGAAGTATGTACCCGAAGCCATCCCGGAGAACCTTCTTCGAAGTAAATTAATTTTTGCGACGGCATTCGAAAGATATAACACAGATTGTTTCTTTGGGGAAGCGAGACCGATAACCTCTGAACTATGTGGCAGTGCAAGCTTCGTGAGGTTGGAAAATGGCTATCCAGGACCTGGAGTTAGGTCGTTGGATCCGAGTTCCAGATTTTGCAAAGTCCTGAACATGAAAAGCAGGGAGGGGCCCATTGAACCCAATCCGTTACGGCATTATCTGCTTCCCGGTCACATGCGCTGACAGGCACACCGTAAGTTTTGGGGCGGTTTAGCTTGAGGCTGTGCTCTTGGGGTCGCATTGAAACCGTTGGATGAGCTTGTCCGAACAGGATGACAATAAACCGGAGGGAGGAAAGGGTACCCGAGGGTCTAGGATTCGAACAGGAAATCTGTGTGCTTGAATGGCAGTGATCTCCTGCTTCTGCTGGGATATGTCTCTGGTATCTCTTATCTCGGACTTACGAAATGTTATATTAAAGATGGGCTTCACTGATCCGATTTGAGAGGTAGGACTACTTGCTCAAGATGTAGGTAGGATCTTATTGATAAGGTGAGTTTGTGTAAGTTCAACCTCCAACAGCTAACGGTGTATCTCATTGAGAGGAACATATATTTTCCACTGAATGGCTCTAAGATATCTAGTTTCGATGGTCTGAACAAGCGAAGAAGGTATATGGGCAATAAGCTGAACCGTATTAATTCACTGTGAGAACTTCGGGAAAGAATCCACACTCATCACACACGGATGTCCTATAATCCTCAACCGTTGCTGGCCAATCATGGCCAAGTAGTGATCGAATGACACAGGGTTAGAATTGGAAGCAGAAAAAACAAAAGGGCTGTGTCATCATACAAGAAATCTGAAAGGTCAGGGACGAAGAACTTGCGTTGCCCCGCAGCAGCGTCCAGCAACCCAGCAAGTCGTCGGAGCCAAGCGACAACCTCCTCGTACTTTTTGGCGAGGCTTCTTCGAGATGTTGATTGGAACTACCCTTGAGGGCCGCACGCGCAAGAATTTTTGCCTTGCATCCAGGGTAAGTCCCGCGAACCCCACAGCGTTTCACAGTTAAGTGCACTGCCAGACAGCCCTCGAAAACCTCTTCAACCGTCCAATGGCTCTTCGCAATCAACCTTCAGGTTCTGTCTCGCTGGTTTCTGGCATTTATTGACACCAAAGTAAGTGGAGCGAGCCAGGACCACTAAATGGCACGCATGGAGGGCGTGGGTGATGGCTGAGGCGTGGGACTGAGGACGCGGGAGCATCATATCCTCCTCCAACAACAACAACCAAAAAAAAAAAAAAAAAAAAA
>Ga0065720_1018984_pt1 | contig 47743 bp, 45 predicted proteins | sample Thericmetagenome_FD_59107 | JGI IMG/M metagenome (GOLD analysis project Ga0065720, IMG submission 59107) | Thermophilic microbial communities from the Joint Bioenergy Institute, California, USA of rice/straw/compost enrichment - eDNA_2 v2... | ecosystem: Engineered > Solid waste > Grass >... | reverse complement strand
TCAGTTGTCCGGGTGGCGCAATGGTAGCGCATTAGACTTCTAATCTAAGGGTTGTGGGTTCGAGTCCCACCTCGGATGGTTTTTTTACTTTATTAAATACTCCTATTTCAACCCAAGTTCTCCCATTCTACTAAGAACTTAAATCAAGGTATCAGAAATAAAAATAGGTTTCTAGCTATATATTTGTCCTAAACCATTTCTCACTACCCTGAAAATAACAAAGTTGAAATATTCATTCTGTTCTCCTTTCATCTTTTTTAAGTATTCAGTGACAAAATGTACCTGAAAATATCTGATCTTCAGAAGGATAGTCGCTCTAATTAGTATAAATTCAACTAACATTTTGTATCAGTAAGATATAAGAAATCTCTATTATTCAGAGATGACGAATTTCGAATTTTATTTTTTTCTAAGGTGATAGCCTTCAATTAGCTCTAACACACTTTTGATGAGTATCCAGATTTGCCTTCTCATTTAAGGTTTTTAGTCCATTCCCCTCACTTTAACCTATCTTTGTAATAATATATAACTTCTAATTTTCGAAGGTTTCTAATTCATTAGAAATCTCTTTTCTATTGTTGATAAACAATGCTATTGAGAACCTAAAACATTCTATAGAATTTCTTTAAGGTTAAATTGCCAAAGGGACAAAGTTATATAATAATTTACCAAACTACTATAACAACATGAATCTTGCTACATTTTCTAATAGAGGCGACCTTGCTCGTATCATACATTCAAGTGATATCATTTTAAAAACTGGAAAGAAGTCTAATCCTGGTCCTGAAAAACATAGAGAAACATTCGTATGCCTTATTTCTTCATTTCTTAATGTATTAGAATAGAGGTACTAAGGTTGAATACATGAAGAAAAGGATTCAAAATCAAATGAGACAACAGAATTTCCTTAATTCCAAACTTAATATGAAAGAAGAGAAGAATCTGCAATACAACTCATTTGATGGCCCTCGTTTCACCAGAATTTCTAAATAAGAATATTTAATCGTATTTTCTTTCCATATAGCTTAAGCTACATAATTTCTCATTCCTAAGCCTGTAATGAAAGTGCTTAAGAATTACAAAAATTGTTCTCTGAATGTGAAAATCCATTATAATTCATTATGTAACTAAAGCATTTTGTTGTCCCCAACAGAATTTGATAGCCTTAACAATGGCTTATCTTCACTGAGTATTAGGTGCCAGAATTGGTCAGGCCCATAAATACATAAGTTGATTTTGTTTCATTTAAACTATAATAAAATCTTTCGCAATGGAAATCATATCAAACCAACCAATCCTAAACAATACATTAAAACTACAACAACCACAGGCTTTCCAACCTCCAACAGATTTAACTCAAGAGGTTACAGATCTAATCACAAGCATTCTTGTTCATAAATTTGACGATATTAGGGAAACAAGAGACTATGGTAGAAAAATCGTCAAACTACTCAAGAGTAAAAAGTGGAAGTCTAGACACAATGAACTAGTCACCCTCTTCTTTGATCAAAACCAATTAACTCCTCAGCTGAAGCAGATCCTGAAGTGGTATTCACATTGTCAGAGACAAAAACCATTGAGGCCCTTAAAGAAACTATTATTAACAGCTATGCAGTTCATTAAGACCACAAGAAGAGATGAATTTAACAACTTAGTCAATATGGGGTTAGATCATTGGAAGGATGTTGAACTTGATGACTTAGAGGCTTATTTTGATATTTTCCCAATCAAAGATAAGATCAAGCAAAAAGCTCTTAAAGCTTGTGAGACTGAAATTGGGATTCGTGTTGAGCAATTGTCAGATATTAAAACTGTTATTGATGCTTTGGTTCAAAATCAATTCCATGATCTCGCCTTTGAGCTTATCCTTGATGATAAACAAAACCAGAAATTCTTTATTGACACTCTGATAAAATATAGAAATAACAATCTTGCGGCTCAATACGCAAACTGCTTTGGATTTAATTTACATGAGTTTCCCAAGCTTCTTGAACAATTAAAGAAGAAAGCTATATTTTTCCTAGCCAAAGACCCTTGGTACGTAGTCGAAGATAAACTTAAAGATGAACCCAATCTATTAAAGTATTTTGTTCGTGTTAAGTATCTTAACAAGAATTCTACGGCTCACATTGGTTATTCTATTTTGTGGAGATTGAATCCTTATAAAGAAAAGCCTGAAGGATATATTGAAAATCCTTTGATCACTAAAGACTCCTTTTGTCCTGCTGAGGAGGCTCTGGATCCCAATTCTTCTCAAAAATATATTCGAATATCGGATTTTGTTCATAATCTATATCCTACTTGGGTTGATAGCACAAATACAAGTTCTTGGGAAGACATTGAGAAAGAATTACTTTCAGCCAAAGTTATTGCATTTGACAGTGAATGGAAGTTTGTTTTGACCAAATATGAAGAGGAAGTGGTCTCGATTGTTCAAGTTGCAACTGAAACATCAGCTTATATCTTCGACATCCTCAAATTAAGCAAGGATCCTAAGCTACAAAATTTACTTCAAAAGATCTTTAGCAGCCAAGAGATCATCAAGATTGCACACTCTCCTATGGGAGATATCGGAATGATTAGCAAGGCTCTTTTTGGAAATAAAGACAGCATTGTCCTAAACAAATGTTTAGATGTTGCTTTGATTTATCGTTTCGAGTATAAAACCAAATCCTTTGGGCTTTCTAACATGTGTAAAAAGCTGTTCGGAAAGCCTCTTTCTAAATTTGAACAGCAATCTAACTGGAATGCAAGGCCTTTAAGAAAGACTCAGCTCCATTATGCAGCTCTTGATGCTATTGTTCTAATTCAAATCTATAAGATATTCCAAAAATCCCTGGAAAATGTTGATCTAACTAAGTATTACAATGACCAGCTGAGTGATGAAATAATGGAAATTTTACCTGCAGAAGAGTTATTAGAAGAAGCTGCTCAAAACGAAAAAAAGTTGAATGAAAATGATGAAGAACCAGGAATAGAGGTGGAAGGAGAAGAAAAGATATCTAAGGAAAGTGGGAGGCCCAAGGAGAAAGCCACTCAACCAAAAAGCAATGAAGAGAGAAAAGAGAAAGATCAAGGTGATCGGAAAAATAAACCAAAGTTTAATAACAATAACAACCCCGAGAAGCAAGGCAGTGAAAACCGATATCAAATGCAAAATGAGCCAGGAGAAAGAAACAAGAACTTCAGGCCTAGATATAAGAAAAGAGAAGAGAAAGTGATTATTGGTAATGGGTTCCAAGTGATATATGTTCCTAAAGAAACAAATAAGAATGGATCTTAATTACTTCTTCCTTAAGTCACATCTTTTCATGCATATTTCATACAAGTCAAAATTAATATTCTCCATGTTAAAAGTATGATACTTTGGAAATTAAATTCAGATACTTTTTCTTGAATATCTTCAAATGGGTGTCAGAACTCATCCATTTGTATTGAGTTAGTATGGCACTAGAATTAGAGACCACAGCTTCAGTCTTCTTCCATAACACCAAAAATTATGGGTTCTATACTCAGTATAAACTTGAGGTCTACTTGGAAAATATCATATAGATACATTTGGATCTCTCTAAAATTTCTAAGGTGGCTTCTAATACCTTGGACTTTTTTCACTCGAAATTGGTATTTAAGTCAGCGAATTTATTTTTTCATAATTTATAAAAAATTGAAAAAAGATTTGAATGAGCAAATGTTAATGTTCAATCCCCAAGGACACTATCTCAGTTACTCATATCAACATTCAAACTTGCACAAGTCCCATGAGAACTTCTTGACCAATTTTCTTTCAAATGACTTTGAGAATCTTGACTCTTCAAATTACCTTGTTCATCAGCTGCTGTACCTTATTGAAACCAAGAAATGGGGAAATATGCGCAACGAGCTAGTCAACTTTATAATCAAAGGAAAGGAGTATAGAAATCACGTGGCCAAGCTTCTAGAATGGTTCAAGTTTAGTGGTGCGCAATGGCTTACTGAAGTTAGAAGATTCATTCTGGGTACTCTCAGCTCTCTACAGAAATCGAACTCAGATAAATTCTCGGGAGTAATGGCTGTTTTGTGGGAGTCCATTCCAGTAAAAGAATTGAATTTATTTCTTGAGAGATACCAACTGACTAAGCTAATAAGGGCATCAGCTCTCGCTACCCGAGGACTAACTCTAGCTTCACTTAGAAATCCTGAGGTCTTAATTGAAAAGCTTTTAAAAGATTCAGACTTCTCCATGGCTTTTTTGGTTGCCTTATTAGAACCCCAGACCAAGATGTTTCTGGTTAAGGCTCTAATCAAGTTCTTCCATGTAGACATCGCTGCTGAGTATGCTAAAGCTCTTCGCCTGAACTACTCTGACTTTCCTGAGATTGTTCATCTAATTCAAAGGCAGTCATCGGTCACTGAGTGGGTAAATAAGGGGCATACATGGTGGGTTCTGGAAGAGAAAATGAGAGATGATCCTCATCTGATTGATTTCTGGCTGAAAAGGCACTTTAAATCTACTCAATTGAAGCCATTATCCGATTCAATTGCTTTTAGAGCAGGCTTGCAGCCCCAAAAACCAAAGACTTATTATGAGAACCCACTTTTTGCCACTGATTCATTTGCACCAGCTGAAGAAAATCTTGGCTTTAGACCTCGAAATCATTTTTTAAATCGACATAAGTTGGGATATAATGGAAGATGCTACTTTATTGAGACCTTTGATGATGATTGGGAACTAGCTGTCTCCGAAATAGAAAGATCCAAACTCTTAAGCTTTGCAGGAAAACAAAATCTTAACTTAGGACAAGAAAAGGAAAGCGAACTCTCTATTCTCCAAATTGCCACCAAACAAGATGTTTTTCTCTTTGACTTCCAAACATTGCAAAAAGAAGAAAAGTTCAGAACCTTCATGAAAAAGATCTTCCAGCGAAAGGATATTACCAAAGTGGGGATTCAAACAAACTCACTCTTGAAACTAATTGTTAAGGAAATTCTCGAAGAGGAAGAGTCTTGTTGTTTCCAAAATTGTCCTGATATATCAGATCAACTCAAGAAGGTCCGTTATGATTATTCACTTGATGAGGCATGCTTGGATATATTTGGCAAGACCATCCCTACTTTTGAAAATTCTCTAAATTGGAAGGCAAGACCTCTTAGAAAAGCTCAATTGTATCAAGCTACTCTAGAGGCTGCTATTCTCTACGTTGTGTATTCTAAACTTGAGAGTAGGTATTCTAAAGAAGAACTTAACTCCACTCTCTCTTCTCAATTGGTTGAAAAAGAAAAGGACTCAACTTGTGATTTAAGTGGTGAAGAGAGTGGAGAAGCATCTACTGAAGAATCAGACTCTGGGAATCCAAAGTCGGAGAATAATCTGACTGAGGAAACGTCTGGATCTGATCCATTTGATTATGGAATTTATCTGAAAATGCAACAGGTTGAACCAGTTAAGGAGGATGATTACTTCTTCCCACCGATTGAGTATCTAGATGTCTTCTCAAGTCGCTTATTTTTGGTATAGTATATCATTAAATGAGTGATAAGAGTGCCATTTTGAGTGAAATGTGTATGCCCCATTATTACCATCTTACTTCTTTTTTTTTATGATGTGTTTATCTAGAATATACTGCTGTCTAAAGAGTCTAATATTAGAGTTGAAATAATATGAATAACTGATTAATTTAATTTCAAAGGTTAGGCTTCCTTTGACAGGTCTTCCTCTTGATAATACTATGTGATATGAAACTTCTCCAGGATATTAGTTAACTTATTATAGAGTCTGATATTATTTAGTTTTGACTGTTATATTTTTCCTTTACTATGACTCAAGCTTTCAAAAGCTGTTTTCCCCACACTTAGTTGGACTGCATAAATTCTAAGGGAGAGACTATTCTAGACTACTTGACATTTATTCTTACCTACGGCTCTTATAGGATTTATATTAATTTTATTCGAGTAATCTTTTGAAGTTTTACCACCAATTTTGAGATGGCAGACAGAAAAACATATTTTCAGGCAATGGCATTTATATTCACAGCCCTTTTGTACGGAGCTCTTCATATGTCTCGTACAGCTTGGGCGTATTCTAAGGATTCAGTTCTTGCAAACAATCCATATTATAAAAAAGAGATGCTGGGAATTATAGATACATGTTTCCTTTCATTTTATGCTGGAGGCTTATATCTCAGTGGCTGGCTGGGAGATAGAGTGAAATTAAGATGGACTATTGGCTTTGGAGCTCTCCTCGCCATGATTGGATTTTGTGGCTTTGGATATTTAGAGGGAGTTCTTCAAATTAATAGTCTGGTTATAACCTGCTTTTTATTCATAATCAACGGTCTGGGTCAATCTACTGTAAGAAGTTTATATGGTGAAATTATATTTTAGGGCTGGCCAGGGTGTATAGCTGTTATGGGAAATTGGTTCAGTGCTGCACAGAGAGGATTGATCATTGTACTAATAAGTCTAAATATGCATAATGAACTAGGGCATATGGGGAGGAAACATTAATGTAGGAAATATTATGGGTCAACAACTTGGAAGAATTATCATTGATAACAACCGCGAAAATTGGGTGAGGATAATAAGTTCCTTAATAACAGCATAGGACGTGCTGGTCTTCTATTTTGGAGGGATTACAACTATTATAGTTTTGCTAATGTGGGTCTTCATGAAAGAGTCTCCTAAGGAAGCAGGAATAATTGAGAACAAATCAATTTCTGATATCTCCCTGAGTGAAAGCTCAAATCAAATGACTCTGGTCAAGGAAGAAGCTCCTGAAGTTAAGATTTCATTCTTTGAGGCTTGGAAGTTGCCAGGAGTTTTTAAATATGCAATTATTTACATGAACTGCAAGAGTATCATCTATGCCCTCTTACTCTGGCTGCCCCTTTATTTGAAGGATCTTGGCTTCCATGATGTATTATCAATTTTAATTCTATTAATGTTATAGGAAACTGCTAATATATTGCCTGCTTTTGATGTTGGAACATTAATCGGAGCAACAGTTGTTGGGCACATCTCAGATAAAATGAAGAATAGGTTTAATAAATAATTATTGATTCATAACTGGACTAGATCTCTCCCCTTGGACATCTCTATCTATGTTTCAGGATTCGTCTTCCTTTATATGTACACTTTCCAAAGCACTTCTTATTATTATTCCTTCATCATTTTCCTGTTCGTCAGCGGATGGGCTATGGGTGGAGCTGCTTCCTTGATTGGAGGAGTTATTGCTTCTGATTTGGTAATTATTCAGTTGTTTAATCTAATTACTAGGGTGAAACTAAGGAATTGAAAGGAAATAATAAAGCGATTTCAACCGTCTCAGGAATCATTGAAGGCTCTGGTACCATTGCTGCTGCTGGCATCCAAATGTTGGTTCCTATCTTTAAAAACTATGCTTTTCTTTTCTATGGAGGTATAAGATTATTATTCATTTTTTTTTAATGTCTAGGCTTGGCTTTGATAGCTGCTATTTTCCTTACACCAACAGCTGTGAAAGAATATAAGCATGCTCGCTTCAGAAGAGTCATTGAAGACACTGAGAGCCAGTTTGAAAGTCCAGTTCAGGTCTAAGTCATTGTATCTTATTTTTCTTGTAAGGTAGCGTACAAAAGGCAATTTTCATATAAGGACATAGTGATTATGTATTTTATGAGAGCCTAGACACAAAGATATACACATCTCTGCGATTTAAATTTGACACTTTAAGAAAGATTCTTAATTTTAATTAAGGTCAACATACATGTTGCGCTTAACAAATATAAAAAGACTAGGTTTTGCCCTTAAAGGACCTGGTTTTTATCCTGCGTTTACCCCTAAGAGATTCTTCGCTGCTGAATCTGAGCTTAAGGACGATAAACCTGAGACTGAGACTGAAGAACGTGGAGATAAAGAGGGTGAATCAATCAATCTGAGAGACCTTGAGAAATCTACCTCCTTTGAGCCCACAGCTGAGAGAGGAAGACTCATCTCAAGGTTGCCTTTGGCTGACCGCGAAAGACTCCGCTTCTATAAGAAGGAATTGGACTTCAGAAACACTCATCCAAACATAGGACCTTTTGACTTCCAAGTTGACCTTTCTAAGGCCAATGAAGAAGTCTTAGCCTCATTACAGAACAGAGAAATAGCCGATTATGATGCCACAAGAGTTTGTATCAGAATGAACTTTTTCTTATTTGAATAGGATATAAGGTCTAAAATAAATGCTGTTGTACGTAAACTTGAAGATCCTGAGGATGAATCCATGCACGAACTGTGCTCCAAGATCCATGATTTTATCAACCTAGCCTTCCAAAATGGTGTCAATGATCCCATCACTGAAAGAGACTTTAGGTATAACAGCATGAGAGAATAGCTAAAACTCTAGAACTGTAATTATGCTTAAAGAGTTCCAACCATTTTTGAAAGTCTTCTTTAATCCCGCCTTCTTAGACTCCACCACAAATTATGTTGGAGTTCAAGAATTCAACTATATCCTCAAGGAAGTCGCTAATGATTCTTCATATCTTCCCCTCATTGAGGTAATATATATTTTCGGGAATTTCTAATTAGCGTAGTTCGTTAAAGTTCTTCGTAGCACAGAATCAAAGGCTGACAAGAAAAGCTTGTTCTCTTTGAATCTCAAGGCAGCCAAGGAGTTCATGGATACCCACAGAAATGCCAATGATTACAACTACATGGCCTACATTTACCACGTCTTCAACGTCAGTAGAGGAAGTTTCTTGGAATCTATTGACTTTGATGAGTTCACAACCAAGTTAGTTAACCTCTACTGGGGTAAGGGCTTGTCCAAGAAGAATAGAGAAATATTCTCAAACCACCTGTACGACGTCCTTTTCGTCAAGTAACCAGAAATTTAACATTTTTTTAAAAGAGTTTAGGCTTCATGTTAAGGAGAATACTAGTCTTCAATATTTCTTGGCAGACATGTTCTTGACTGCTCCTAGCTTCAATGACGGTCTCGAAGCCCTCGCTCTCACTACCGCAATCTTTGCCAGACTTCTTAATACTGACAATCCTTATTGCAATGACTTGTTGGCAGATTTCAAAAAGAGATTCGGGGAAGAAAAGTTCAACTATTACATCAAGACCAAGCTCGTAAATTCATTATTTGGCAATACTTAATATTTTAGCCTGCTGTCTTCAATATGGGAAGAAGAAAGAACTTGGCTCAACAAGCTAAGAAGGCCATTGACGCTTTTGTTAGCACCAAGAATCCAGATACTAAGAATAGAATTGTCAGCATTTTTGACCAGAACTACTACGAACCCGGCGCAGTTATCTTCTATTCTCACGACAACAACACAGGTCTCGACTTCCATAGCTACATTGGTAAAAGAAAGGTAAAGACCATCACTCAAGAGAACTTCAATGAGAGAGAATTAATTACCAAGGCTGTTGTCTATGGTGACAATTACAGCTTCTTGAGACTCTTCAAGAATGAAGTCGAATCAGATTTTGCCTCAAAGGAAGTTTTTGATTCAGTGTACTCCAAATACTCAGGAAACCCTGACAAAGTGTCCACCCTCCCTCCCAAGATCATGCCCAAGTTCATAAATGAATTCTTTGACCAACTTGAAAATGTCGATGGTTATTCTACTGCCAAGTTCCAGACTACCCTCACCAATCCCACCAGAAGAAGCCAAGATTATGAGATTCAAAGTGGAAGAAGAGTTGACGATGAAGACATAGGAGTAGAACCAGAAATTGAAGCTGCTCCAGTTGAAGGTGGAGAGGAAGTTCCCGCTGAGACTAAGAAAGCTACCCCTAAGGCTGCTAAGCTTAAAGGAGGAGTCAGAGCATTTTCCACTTATATTAAGAGAGGATTGACATATACTCCCCAGAGATTCTTCTCAGGAAAGAAGGAAGAAGGAGAAATTGAAGTTGAAGTTGACATTGCTGAAGATGAGCTTCCTCCTTTGAACCAAGGCGGTGAAAGTCCTTTCAAGAAGTTTGTTAAGAAGATCGTAAGAAATATGAGATAATTGTTGATTTCAATAGGAAGAAGTCGATAGCGCTAAGGACAGCAAACTTTCTAAGGAAGATGTTGCTAAAATGAAGGGCATTCTCTTCGAAGAGGGAAACAAGGAAGCTGAATCTAAGCCTACCAGAGACAAATCTCCCAAGAAAATTTTCACCAAGCCCACCAAGAAAGATAAGCCTGAACCTTCTGAAAGAGAAAAATCTTCTGACAAGATCACCTTCGCTAAGATTGGTATAAAAATTATATAACATTTCTAATCCTTAAGCCGTTGCTGAGACTCCTAAATACGAGACTGCTGAGAGCACCCCCATCACCTTTTCGAATGATTACTGGCTCAATGTCATCAAGGATAAGAGAGAACTTAGAGAAATCCACCTCCTCCTCGAAAACCACTTCTTGTAAGCCAATTTCCTTCTTCTCTAATTTCTAAGTACCATGAATGACCTCATTCTCTGCCAAAATGCCATTTATGACTTCATCAAGAAGGAGCCTCTACTTCATCTCGGTGTCCAAAGTGCTCAACAAACCATTTACAAAATGTTCCACCAACCCGAAATCGCAAGAATGACCCAGGAAGAAGCTGACCAGCTTGGAATTAGAGTCAAGCCCAGCGAAGTTGAATTGCAACCTGACCCTAAGCTTGAAACCAGCATTGATACTAACTATGGAAAGATGTCCAAGGATTACAATAAGTACCTTAAGGCTACAGTCTTCCCCTTCTCTATTGGAGACTTGAACTACCGCTCTCTCCTTTTATACGTCCAGAAGAACTACAAGAGACTCCACTTCAAGAGAATCATCTCTCATATTGCTAGATACAGCACCGATATTTCCAAGGAAAATCTTGCCCTTATAGCTGATATCTGCTACGAGCAAAGAATCGGTCTCAGCTTGGTTGAAGTTGCCCATCTCTTCATCCAAAACCGAATTATCCACACTGAAGATCAACTTAAGATCGTTGTTGAAAGACTCAAGTATTTCAAGGACTTAGCCGATAACAGCGAATATCTTGCTAGAGCTTTCAGTGAGTACAACAATGCTCCATTCACAATCAACCTTCTTCTTCCTCATCTCAAGATGTTGGTCGAATATAAGAAAGATGACAGATTCATGCCAATCTTCGATAGAGTAAAAGCCATATTACCCATATTAATCTTCTAGACAAAGGACTACTTGAACAACAGAAAGCTTAAGTACGAAGACCACCTTTCCCAAGAAGAAAACGTCAAGAGACAAGAAGAATACAGAAACCAAAGCAGAGCCGCCCTCGCTCAATTCTACAGAGACTTCATCAAGCTTCTCAACCAGCATGGCATCTACTCCTTCTCAAGACTCTTGTACAAGGAACAGAACGAGCTTAAAATGATCAATTCCATCGAAGATTACATCAATGGTATCTATTGCTACAAGGATAGTGAGGATGAACTCAGAAGCTTTGTCAGAAGAGCTAAAGAAGATCCTGACGCAGAAAACACAGCTAAGTTGACCCATGCTCTTTTGGAAGTCTTTAGCGAGGACCCTGTAAAGCACCAAAAATATCTTGAAGATATTAATGAAAATTTGATTCTCCAAGTAAAAGGCTACATTAGTTTGAGCTAATATCTGTAGGATAAAGTCTATCTCAACCCTGATGCCATAAACAACGTCATTTCATCTCTTATGAGGGCTAAGTTGTATGCAGGAGTCGGTAAATTCCTAAATCACTTGATCAAGAAACCCGTTCCTATGAAGAGCAACACTAAGGTTCTCTGCTATCGGTACTTGTAGTTGAGTTAATACTCATTTTGTAGTCTTTTGAATGCCTCCAAGGATGAAATTTCTAAGCCCCATTTGCTCGGTTTAGTTGATAAGCTGTTCTCTGAAGACGTGTAAGGCGAATCATATGTTTATGTTAATTATTCTAGTCAAGAAAGACTCAAAGAGAGATCCAAAGAAGCCAAGGAAGCTAAAAAGAAGAAGGAAAAGGGACCAGTTGAAGCCGTTTCCTTGGATGCTGTTACTCCTGCTCAAGAAAAGGCAGAAGCTGAAGGTAAAGAAAAGGCTGAATCCAAAAAAGAAAAGGGATCTAAGAAGGATAAGAAGGCAGCTGCTGAGACTGCTGAAGATACTAGGGAAGTTAAGGAGACCAAGGAAGCAGAACCTGAGAAGGAGATATCTGAAGAGGAATTGTATGAGCAGAGATATAGCAAGCTAAGAAACAGTGCAGAGAAGATATTCTCAAGACACCACAAGAGAAGAGTTCTTAATGACAGAGTGAATTTACAAAAGTTCGCCGTATTTGATCAAGAATCTAGTGAGGCCCAACCTGAATCTAAGTAATACTATGTTTATTTGAAGATCTGTGAATATCTTTCTGTAATATTGAACCCTCTAGAAAGCACTTGTTTCATTAAATTTATTGAACAACAATCATAAATAGTTTTAAATTTTAGAATCTAAACTGTGCGGTTTCTGCAAAACATCACGCCATTCTTCTCCCTATGCGACTATTACACCAGGGTCACTCTCTCATAGTGCTCGCATGGTGTATTGGAAATGATCAATTATTATGGCTCAGTTAGAAGAAACACGAAACATTCCTAGATATTTTCGCATGATATTCTTAAACATATCTAATTAATTATATTAGAAGTATTCAAATAAAATGTCAGGAGATAATGATGTGATAAACGGAGGCGATGTGGAAACTGACGTTGGGCAGGTAAATCCTAGACGCTCAAGTGTCATTTCCGCCCCCAACAAAGCAAAGCTTAAGTTCTATTCTATTACGACATTTTTCGCATTATACTTTCTTTATGGAACTTTTCACGCATGCCGTACGTCCTGGTCCATGATGAAGACGGAAATTGCTGAAAAAACAAGTTTCGACAAATGGACTCAAGGAACCTTTGATACAACCTTCCTTATTTCATACGCAAGTGGCCTATATATCGCAGGATATGTTGGAGACAGAATTCCTTTAAAGCTCTTCTTGATAGGCGGTACTGTGATTGTGTTCTCAGGATATATGTTGTTTGCTCTATTCGAAGGTGTTTGGAAATTTAGAATTATTCCTCTTGATATGCTTGCCTTCGTAATTAATGGAATTGGTCAATCCACAGTAAGATTTCATGAAGTGAGAACTAACTTATTAGGGCTGGCCTGGATGCATCCATATCCTAGGTAACTGGGTTGACAAGAAACAGAGAGGATTCATTATCGTAAAACAAAATATACCTTGAACTAAATATTAGGGTCTTTGGGCTTCCAACTTAAATATTGGTGATATCTATGGTCAACAAATCGGTGCATTTGCATCTAAACATCTCGGTTGGGTACATTCCGTTAACAAAATTTGTAATACTATAGGTGTGGGGCTATATCATTGTCGGAGCAACTCTCCTAGGCTGCCTGCTTTTAGTTGTCTTGTTCGTTAAGGCCAAGCCTGATGATTTAGTCGTAGTTGATCCTAAACTAAAAACTAAAGGCTCTTTCCAAGAACAAAAAGAAGCCTATGACAGCGCTTTAGAACCAACTGGACATCGTAGCAGCGTCACTGAAAGAGGAATTGGATTCTTTGAAGCTTGGACAATTCCTGGTGTTTTCAGATTTGCCATTGTCTATCTCTGTGTTAAGGGAACCGTTTATGGATGCATGTTCTGGCTTCCCAGCTATTTAAAGGACTTGGGATATTCTGATGTACTCTAGTTTTGTATTTTCTTACCTCTAGGATACAACTGCAACTCTCTTGGCCGTCTTCGAAGTTGGCCAACTGATTGGAGTTGCTGGTCTGGGTTATTTCACTGATGTCTTGAATAATAGGTAAATAGTTTATAAAATTTGGCTTAAAGAAAGATCTGTCATTGTTACATGCGCTATGGGCGCTGGATCTATCTTCTTCTTGTTGACTGGTTTCGTTCAACATAATGATAAAGAAGCCCTCTTGATGGTTTATCTTTTCTTCGCTGGGCTTTGCATTGGTGGACCTTCAGGATTGATTGCCGGTGCTGTCGCTGCTGACTTGGTACAATATTGATGTTCGCTTCTAATTCTCTAGAGCTCTAGCGATCAGCTTAAAGGAAAAGTTTCTGCTATGTCAACTATTACCGGTATCATTGAAGGATCAGGAACTGTCGGAGGTGCTTTGGTCCAACTGATTGTCCCAATAGTTGGAAAATATAGTTTCTTCTTCTATTTCAGTAAAATTCTTTTTACTCATTATAACATTCTAGGCTCCATCTTTATGGCATCAGCTCTTCTCGCACCTATCGCTGTTAAGGATTACAAAAACAGCAAGAAGATGGCTAAACAAGAAGATTTGATGGTCTCCTTGCAAACTAATGAACAATAATAGCAATAAGAAAGAGAACATGTATTTAAATTTCTCTCAAGCATGTTGTTAGGTGTTCAAATTAATACATCCATGTATTTGAGTTCCTATGTATCGTTGTTTTGTTTGATATTTAGCTTCTGAATGAGAGAACTTGTAGAAATTAATCTTTCTCATTTTTTCATTATCATGATGGATTTTTTCGTCCATAATCATCTTAAAAAAATAGCAGAACATTTCCATAATGGTCAGTGATTATAAACGAACTAGAGAGAAAATTTAGAAGTAAGAGAAGAAGGAAAGAGATGAGGATAGTAAAAAGTTAGGATGAACAACCGCAAAAAGTGTTAAATTCGAAATAAAGATATCTAAATAAAGAGGAAAATGTATTTAAGGAAAATAATTAACAAAAAACATTTATTAAAATATGGAGTACGCATATGCTAAGCTTCAAGGTCTAAACGGTCAATCTTTTTACATTCAACATGTACATATTTCTCTCCGGTGATTTTCTAACCCTGTTATAGCTTCCAACTAAGCTTTGCAGAAAAATTCGCAGAGATAAAGAAGAAGTTAAAAGTGGATATGAAAGTATTTATATCTCTGACAGCCACGGCATGTAACCTTCAACAATCTTTCATTTTAACCTTCAGAGCACCCATTCACTCCTTAGTCGGATATGATGATCAGATGTCAAGCTTCTTTATGATCCCATTTGGAGATGTGTATGTTGATAATCAGTTTTACAAAGGAGTTGAGAATGCTGATGCAATTATTAATGACTTTTTTGCCAAGCCACCTAAGAATATCGAGGCATATGGTAATTTTTTCACAGGATTCTCAGTCTAATTCATATCAGAACAATTCAAAATTAAGCTTAACAACTACTCTAAGATATTCTTCCCAAGTGATGACACTGAGATCCCACTAGTCTTCTACTTGATCCTCCCTAAGACTGGAAATAGTACTCTTTTGAAAAAAGAGCAAGATTCTATATTTACTCCTTCCAAGTTAGCTAGTAATAAATGCTGGATATTTTGATAATTGTATAGCTGGGGCCAAAAATAAAATCCCTGATAAGTTACTTAGCTCTAAGTGGAGTATGGATGATAAGGAGCAGCTTAAGAAGTTCATTTTAATTTATGGATATGGAAGATGGAAGCAAATTCAGGAAGCCTCTAGGATGATTGGTGGAAAATTGAAAGAAAAACCCATCAGCGAAATTAGAGGCTTCGCTAATGCCTTCATCCGATGCATAGGTATAGTTATAACAGACATTTCTAAGAAATAGTTGAAAATCTCAACTATGAAAAGAATGAACTCAGAAAATTCCTGTTATCTATTATTGAAGAGCACCCTGATGACCCATATATTCTTGTCAATTCAAGTAAAAGTAATAGAACCTTGTTTAACAAAGTTTAGAGGATTGGGATGTCAATTTGATAAGACAAAGAGCCAATCCATGGGCCAAGAGAATTCAACTAAATTACAGAGTTAGAATGCTAATTAAAAAGTTCAAGGAAGAACAAAGAAAGAATCCTAATATCAAGAAGTCTAAAGATAGTATATCAACTTGAAAAATTGGAATAATTGTTTTAGTGGCCTGGGAAAATCTTTTGAATTTCCTTCCTTCTTCTGTTTTCTATGGACAAAGACCTTCTGTTTGGTGGACTAAGAAACATGATGTCGACCTCTTGAGAGGTACTTACAAATACGGATATGCCAATTATCCTCAAATGAAAGCCGATCCTGAGTATAGTTTCAATGAACTCGAGAAAAGTATCAAGAAATTAACGTCTATAACTTTCATAGCCAGCAGTTATACTGAGTTCCCTAATGCTGATACTATCACTAGACGACTTAAGAAATTGATTCAAGCTATTGTCAAACTTGAGCAGAGTGATGGGAAGCTTGACTTCGAAGGCCTGTCTGAAAATGAGCTTGAAGGGTAAGTATATGAAGTTTTATACTGAAGAGAGTAGATGGGAAACTGAAGAAAAGAAGAAGATGTTCAAATTTTTGACTGACTATGGTGTTCCCCTAAATAGTGAAGGAAAGTCAAATTGGTTGGACTTAAGAGAAAGATTTTCTAATTATGTTGGAACTGGACAACCTACTAAAAATATTAACGAAATTGAAAAGTTTGTCCAGAAGATCAGAATCAAGTGCCAACAGGTCATTGAGTCATTTGCAGTAAATAAGGGAGGAGATATGAAAGATGAAAATGATGAATTCGCTGATGTGAATATTACCTATGAAGACGCCCAGAGATTCAACAAAAATACAAACATCCTCCAATTCATCCGAAAGAATATCCTTTCTAATGGTATGGCACTTTTCAAGAGTGGACTAGAAGAGCTCGTCAAGGTTACAAATGAGACCCTTGAGGGAAAACCTGGTTGGGTGCCACCAAAATGGGACTGTGCTGTTCATGACAAGTACTATTATCTATTATTATAAAGTTATAACTTATAGGGGTCTGCTTCAAGCTGTATCAGACAATGGGTTCCATATCCTTGAAAAGATTTCAGGAAATGTAAATTATGGATTCGAAGGAATGAAGATTCCAGTCGAAGTTGCCAATCAACGTCTTGAATTTGTCTGTGAGTTCTACAAGAACCATCTCGACAAGACAAGTAATATTGGCCAATTTACTATGTAACTGTTTTAGCTGCTAAAAAGAGAAAGAGCGACAAGCCATTAAAGGACGAGACCAAGAAGAAACAGAAGTTCACACTTAACAAGGACGAGACTGGAAACATTATCTTCCCCTTAGTCATTAACAACAGTCTTACCCTTTTAGACTGTGGTGTGATTAGCACAAATCCAAACTACCATTCTGAACACAATCTCTTCCCTATTGGATATAAGAGCGTCAGGACCTACGCCAGTATGTTTGAAAGAGGCAAAAAGGCCCAATATACCTGTGAGATCTTGGAAGGTCCTGAAGGCAAGCCCTTGTATAGAGTTACATCTAGTGAAGATCCTAATAATCCTATTGTCAGGGACTCCAGTACAGGTTGCTGGGTATACATTTGTAGCAAGGTGAACGATCTAGCTGAGGTTAAGAAACAGAAGGTTACTATCAGTGGTACTGAGAGATTTGGGTTGTTGGAGGCTAATGTCTGCAGAATATTAGAGAACCTTCCTAATGCAGAGAAATGCACGAAATATAAATTCAAATATAGAGTTGTGAATCAAGAAGATGACGAAGATATTATATAATTTGATTATGGATGTAGTATTAATGATACTTAAGCTATTTCTTGTTAACTTTACATGAAAAAACTTTGAAAAATCCTTTCTATACAAACACTATTATTGCTCATCCTCTTGATTTTCTTCTGTTTCTTCTTGCCCTTCTTTTTCTTGTGCTTGCTCTTTCTCCGCCTCTTGCTCCTCTTTTTCTTGTTCTTTTTGGGCATCTTCCTCTTTCTGCACATTCTGTTCTTCTTTCTCTTGTTCTCTTTGCACTTCTTGCTCCTCTTTTTCTGGTTCTTTTTGAACATCTTGTTCTTTCTGTACTTCTTGTTCCTCTTTCTCTTCTTCTTTCTGACCCTTTTCAGGAGAGCTTTCTTCAGGCTTTTCTTCTGCTTCTGGCTGAGGCTTGTCAGTTTCCAAGTGGCTGTCTTCCTCTACTATAGTTCTATTGGGATGAGCTTCCTCCTGTTCTTCTGGAGAGCCTTGGGATTCTCTATAGCCCTCACTAGGTCTGGGTTCTGGTTCAACTTCCTTTTGCTCTTTTTCTTCCTCAGCATGGTCTTCTTCCTGAACTTCTTGGATGGGATGGACGTTAGTGGTATCCCGAGGCTCGATTTGGATTGCATGGGGTCTGACTTCCTCTCTAGGTTCCTCTACAATTTCTTCTTCTTTTTGAGCCTCTTCAAGGAAATCTCTAACTTCGGGCTTAGGGGTTGATTCTCTAAATTCGCCTGGTGACTCAGTGATAACATTCATATAGGAATCTCTGGGTTCAGCTGAGAATCTGCTTTCCCCTTCATGTTGGATTTGGGAGCCTTGTTCTTGGCTTTGTTGGAACTTGCTATTTTCTATTTCTTGGAGGGTATTGATGAATGTTTTGGCCTTCTCATGATAGTCCTCAGAGAAGCGTTCGATAGATCTGAGGATCATGTAGCTTCTGAGCTGAAGACGATCAAGATATCTACAAAACTCCTGTTCTTCCTTATCTAAGAATTCTTCGTCAACCAAAGAAACATAAAACTTTCTAATGAATCTGTGGATTTCTATCAAGCCTAAAAGATTAGCTATAGAACTTTGATTAATAACCTTGGAGCCAGTTGAGTAGTCTATAGAGCCTGATACTAGTTTTCTGGACTTCATTCAAGTTTGGCATGGCTTTATCAAAGAATTTCTCAAGAGCCTTCATCTTAGAGGCTGGGACGACTTCAACAGGATATTCTGACAAGATCTTGAAGAAGTCAGTTGTGAGGAGGAGCTTAGTGAAATTCTTCCAATTGGAGATCTTTGAGTTCTTTATGTCAATCTTCTTGGCGTAGAAAAGCTCTTCGAATAAGATTATGAAGGGCACTGCACATAAATCGAGAAGCTCTTGTCTGCCTTTAAGGGTCTTAATTTCAGTAACATCCTATTTTGTGAAAAAATGAGCAGAAGTACATACCAAAGCAGAAATTTCAGTCAGCTTTTTAATGGCAGATTCTTTTTCTATGAATGGAATTTCATAAGAAATATAGAACTCCTTTTTCTTTTGTTGGATTCTTTGGACTAGCTCAGCATTTTCCTGTTCAATGTGGTTAATTCTTGCAATTTCAACCTGAATCCTCCAGTGAATATAAATCTTATATATCTCATTGCAGTCTCTATTAACTTTAGAGAATGAATTGACATCCTCAAGAGGGAGGAAATCGAGGATTGCTTTCAGGACGAAGAGGTCCATGTGTCTGAAGTTAGGAGTAAATCTTCTTGGAGCAGGCTTCTTTTCGGCCAACAAATTCTCAACATTGGAGGCCAAGAGAACATCTTGGTTTTCATGTTTTTTGATGATATCTAATAATTGGAGAGCGATCTTCTGGTTAAGAATGGGAAGGGTATATTCGTTCAATTCCTTAGGAGTTATGGAGATTATAAAGGGAACTTACTGGGAGAGCTGAGAAGTAGATTGTGTGAACCTCATTGTAATAGTCCTTTTGGAATGTATTCAGGCACTCTAATTCTTCAGGACTAAGGACTTCTAAGACTTTCATGAGCAAGCCATTGATATCAAGGAGCTTTAGACAGCTCAATTTCCTCAAAAAGTACATAAGGTCTTCATATTTGCTGTTAATTTCATCCAAGGATTCCCTCTCTTCCTCACTAAATCTCTTCTGAATGTAGTCGTATGGCGTGAAAAGAAGAGGGTTTATAATTTTGTGATAGGCTATGATGCTTTTTATCATGATGTAGATGTTTGTGAAAGCACCTTCATTCTTCATGTTCTTCTTCTCAATTTGAGTTAGGATCCTTTCGACCTCAATAAGTTCCTTCCCCAGTTAATTTTATCTCTGTTAACTATACCTCTCTGCGAAGAAGATAGATATTAAAGTTCTTGACAAGTCCTCTATAGTTTTTATTCACCAAAAGATTTCTCAGGACAGGATAATATTGAAGCTCAACATATCCGTCATCAAGCTTGGCTGAAAAATGAGATAAAATTATATATTCTGAATACGATTCCTTTTAGGCTCTTGTCTGAAGAGCACACAGAAGGCTTTGCAGAGACCCTCTTGGAATTTGCTGGGTTTCATGATCCTTCTAAGTTCTTCAATGTCTTTCTTAGTTAAGAAGCTTTCCTTGACATGAAGCATATTCTCTAGGACGAGATAGCCCTTAGAGAATAATCCAAGTTCATAGAGGATAGGGATCTTCTTATAGAGATGTTTGTGCTTGAACTAGAAATTAGAATGAAGGAGGTCAAATTTACTTTTGTGGTTTCATAAAAGTAGATGGAAAGTTCAGTCAGGTCCTTGATGTATTCTTCAGATAGACCTTTGAGAAGTTTATTTACAGCTCTTAGTTGTATAGTTTCTTCAATCTCGAGGAAGCTGATAATTTTCTTCAAAACTTTGGGTTCGAAAGTAACAGTCAGACTTCTCTTTAAGGGAGCAACGAGTTTAAAATCAGAGAAATCCAGCAAGAAGCTTTCGTCAGTATGGGCATGGATCAAGTGTTTCAGGCCTCTCAAATAATCTATACGCTTTCTCAATGACTCCAATAATTCAGCATCCTCTTGACCTTCCAATCCTAATTGGTTATTTCTATAACTCAGGATATTTACTGTGGGGGTTTCTGACTCTGAAGATATTTCTGCACAAGTAAGAATCAAATACAGTTCTGCACCAGTCGATAACCAAATAAAGTGTAAGATTTAATTTTTGGATCTGCTCGTCATCAAGGGTAATCTTGTTCAAGGCGTCAAGAATCTAGTAGATTAGAACAGGAAATGCATCAAGGTACCTGCATAGCTTTTTCTTCTTTAATTAGAACTAAATCAAAGCTGATAAGGATATTTGTGAAGTGAGCATTGGAAGTGAAATTAATGAAGGTCTTCTTCCAGTTCTTTTGAATTGTACCGTCAGCATGTTGGATGACAGCAGGCTTGAGGTCAAAAATTATACAGAAGGGTGCGAAGAGATCATCATATTGTTCTGGGATATTTTTGAGATATTTCATTTTTTCAAGATCATTTCTCGTAAATGTATTAGCTAATCTTTGCTTTATTTCGAATCTATCAAGGCATAGCCAGGTTCCGTTGATGGTAGGGAACTGGGATATGCAGATCTGCTTCAGTCTGATGACAAATTCTTCAGAAGAGAACTATTTTTATAAAAGACGAAAACTGAAAAATTTACAATACTCCTTCGTAAGGTCTCTTCTTCGGATTTTATTCTCTCACCCAGATGGATTAGGACTCCATTGTTAAAGTTCTTGTTGACAAGACGTAGGGGAAGTAGCTCTTCAAGGCCCAAAAACTGCAAAACACACTAAAGGAGTTTTATTATTTTATTTTGAAAATTACCTCGTTTAAACAGTCAGGTGAAAACACTTCATTCATTATTCTCAAGTAATACGGCCTGACTCTCTTGGGTTTCTCAGGTTTCTTTTTCTCTGTAGGCTCAGACATCCTAAACGGAGGGGATTCTGTCTCCCTAGGAGCCTGATAATAGGATCTATTCTTTAATTTCTCAAATCTTTCCCCTCTCCTTCTTTCATGTATTTGGGTAGCCATATAAGTGATCTGACTTAGAAGTTCAGGTGAGAGGTGGTTGGACTTGTTCCTGTAAGTCTCATTTTGGATAGCTTCGAGCAATGCGAAGTACTGTTCTGCGAGATCTCCTTGAGGCAACATTAAATTCGATAAAATTTATCAAAGTTGATATTAGATTTTTGTGCAATTTCATGAGACTAAATGCAAGCCAACATTAAGAATTTTTTTTCTGAGAACTTTACTGGGTTACTTTTTGATAAACACATTCAACCTATGTTGAGCTCATCCTATCTATTATTCAAATTAAACAGAATATTTCTATGCGTTAATTAAAACGTATAATGCATGTTTACTTCCTCCTCATCTTCCTAATTCTCGGTCCTTTAGGGACTCAGGGAGCTCGTCTTCATCTCCAAGGCTCCCTGCAACTAAAACAAAACGATCCCACCACTTGGTACCTTATAGATGGAGTGTCAAACGCACCCACAGCTAGACAAGGACATTCAAGTGTTGTGTATGGAGATAAAATTGTCATCTTTGGAGGGTGTTATCTCAAAGAGAAATGTTATAACAACCTTCTCGCTTACGATATAAAGTTAGTCTTTCTTAGCCAAAGTTTGACTGAATAGGACAAAAAAATGGAGTACTATGGAAGCAGCTGGCTTTAAGCCTAATCCAAGAGCTGGCCACAGTGCAATATTGATCGGTACTATCATGTACGTTTTTGGTGGCACAGATTACAGCACATATTTTGATGGAATTCATGCCTATGACTTTGAAGAGGTAAGAATATGAAATTGGGATGTAGAGTTTTAGAAAACCTGGATGACTTTGACTTTTAAAGGAGAGCTACCAACTGCAAGATCGAATCATGGAGCAATATTGACATCTCAAAGAAAAATTGTGATTTTCGGAGGAGAAAATTCAGATGGTTATTTGAATGATGTATATATACTCGACCCCAACGAACTAAAATCCGAAAAACCACATCTAACAGGGACAGCCCCTTTCCCGAGAGCAGGAGCTTCAGCAACAAGAGTATATAGTTGAAACACTATAATAAACTGTAAGGTGAGAAATAGTATGTGGATATGGGGAGGATATGGAGACTCAGGATCTCTTGATGACCTCCATGTATTAGATTTACAAAGCATGGCATGGCAAAATCCAATAACTTCAGGAACAAAGCCAACACCTAGGAGAGGGCATAAGGCAATTCTAATTGAAAATGATTTGATGATCTTTGGAGGGTGTAATCCTAAGTCAAACAACTGCCATCAAACCACTCACTATCTAAATGTTGATAATTTATGGTGGTCTAGTCTGGATGAAGAAAAGTATATTGTTGATGCATATTCTAATATGTAGGACAAAGAATTTCCCCATGGCTGAATACTTCACAGCTGATTATATTGGAGCTAATGTTTACCTCTTTGGTGGCTCTAGACTCCAAGTTGAATGCTACAATGCCCAATATATCTTCGATACTGGGGTTCCTTGTCCCAATAGCTGTAGCAATTCAGGAACCTGTGAAAATGATAGATGTAAATGTAAACATGGATATTTTGAAAATGACTGTTCAATTGGCATCACTTGCAAAGATGACTGTAATAACCACGGTATCTGCCAACTTACTGCTAAATGCTTATGTTATCCTGGGTTTACAGGAGAGTTTTGTTCCATTCAAGTTCAATGCCCACAAAATTGTACAAGTCCTACAAACGGTATATGCCAAGCTAATGGAGAGTGCAAGTGCAATACAGGTTTTACAGGATCTGCATGTGAGACTGGAGAACCTAAAGATAAAACTTGTCCCAATAAATGCTCAGGCCATGGTACTTGTGATCCGACAACAGGTACCTGCACATGTGAGGTATATTAATTTAGAAAATACGTAATATGTGAAGGATGGAATTACAGGAGAAGATTGTTCTTTGAAAATTAATATTGATGGAAATGGAAACACTTATTATACAGATATCGTAGCAGAGGATAAGAATAATCAAGCAGCTGCACAGATGGTTGAAGAGAATGGAGGGGTAGTTAAGGAACCTGTGCCACCTGCTGAGCCAGAGCCAGAACCCACACAACAGCCAGCGGAAAAAACTGAAACAACAAATTCTGATGATGAGGAACCAAAATCAGAACTAGAACCGGAACCTAAACCTGAACCTGAACCAGTAACAGAAACTAAAAAAGAGGAAACTACTGTCACACCTACAGAAACTCCAGTTCAGACCAAGGAAGTTATCGATGAAGAATTTGCAAAAGCTATAGCTGATTCCTATAAAGATGTAATGACGTTCAATTCTAATTTAACATCTTAGCATACCAAATCCCTTACTCCTGAGATGTTTGGTGAATCTTATGCTGCTGAGCATGCTCTATCGGGCTCATACGAAAAAAGTGCTTCCACTTCTCATGAAAATTCATGTCCAAATCATTGCACATATAATGGAATCTGTGTTGAAGGAGTCTGTTACTGCGAATCGGGATATATTGGTGACGACTGCTCCATAGGTGATGTAAGTTATTACACAAGAGGTAAGAGTCTTGATGAGACTCTTAAACTGGCTGCCATCTGTTTTGGTATTGGAATAATTATAGGTAACTAATTAAGTGGGATTATCTAAACATCTTAGGAATATTCTTGATTATATCCCTCATTAAAAAGAATGAGCAAGCTGAATACCAAAATTTTTCCAGCCATAAGATTGAAGACTAAAAGTTGTTATGTTCTTAGTTTCGCTTATCTTATTCTCTCTATTTTGAATAGTTGCAATAGGTGATTGTTTACCATAATGAATGTTCTGTTATCGAAAAATTGTAATATTTTCAAGAAAAAAATTTTAACAAACTGTTGGTCGCTTGTTAATGGAACTTGCCTGATGTTCACGTGCAAGTTATGATGTTTTCTGATTAGGTTTGCCGAATTTGCTGAATGTGTCTTAAAAAAATTTTAGATTAGAAAAATAAAGGCAATAAATATGAATAAAAAGTCAGAGAGCTATTCCCACACTTACGAAAGACCCTTTAACACAAAACCCCTATGGGTAAGAATAGCCTATCTAAATGTCAAACAGACCCCATGGCCCGCTTGGATTAGTTATGGACTCCAGTTGATATCCTACTTAGAATTGCTTGGATTGATGTTTTTGATGCATTTTTCTTGCTACCCAAATCAAAAAGACTTCATCAGAGAGATTGTTATGGTCTTTGTGAAGATTTTTGATCCAGTAGAAGCGCTGGATCTTACATCAAATAGCACACTTGCTATAATTTCATTCATTATTGCTCAAATTTACACCATATTGCTAACAATACTCTGTTTTGCAAACTTTTATATAGCAATTAAGAAGATAAAAGCGGATGAGACGAAGTGTGAGACAGTTGCCTCTTTTATTCAAATTCATTCCATGATTGCTGTTTATCCAATTACAAGTTTTTCGATTAAAGTTTTCTTCCAGGAGAATTTGAATATTTTTGGCAACAGTATAGCAGATGGATATGCGCTTGGTGCAGCAATCTGGATCTTTATAATTAATATTTGGTTTGCAATACTTGGAGGAGCCGTCACCTATAATATTATCCCTACAAAAGAAGTATCAGCAAGCATTAATAAAATAGAACCCTTTACAGTTATCTTCCAGAAAATAGTGATAAAATTCCTTTATGAAGCTTTTCCAATGGGGACAGGACTTAAATGGACCCTGGCCATACTCAACTTCTGTATCTCAACTTTCAGGAATGGCTTTTACAAGTGGACTCTGCCGGTGTATAACTTCCATTTTTTGAAATTTACCAGTCAACTCTGTACAACAACCTTCCTGTTGTCTTGTACTATCCTTATCAACTTGATTTGGAAAGAAAGTGATGAAGTTGTGTCCCCATATCTTGGGTTTATTGGGTGGATTCTTCCTCTTCCACTTTGCTTAAAATATGACAATGTCAGAGTGACCAACTTAATCGTAAGTCTAATAACCAGTGAATATAACCCTAATAAAAGCTGGACAATGACCCATAGAGTGGGCTTGCTCCAATACATAACTAAGAATAGAAAAGACCCGCATTCTCAAACGAGAATAATTGATGAGGATTACTTTTACTATATCACAGTTGTGAATAATCTAGAGTCAGTGTTTGGAACTTCAAGCCAGGCGCTAAAGTGCTGTGCTGGAAAAGGATTCCACAACAAAGTTATATTATCCTTTTTAGAAAAAGCAACTAAGAAATGTAGCTGCTATTATGTGAAATTATTCCTAGCCTATTGGTATATAAAGAAGATAAAACACTATGCCAGGGGGATCATTCTACTCCATCAAATAGATCAGGAGTCAGCCCCAGTCCCTGTGAAGATTGGGATACTCTACCTTCAAAATGTGATATTTGAAGCGATAAATAAAGAAGACTCAGAACAAAAATTCATTCTTTCCTTATATTTTGACAACTTGAATCTGGAAAATAAGCTTCGCAACTTAATGAAAAATCAGACAGCCTGCCAACTCCAGTTCTGGAAAGAGTATAACGATCACAACCCTAACGTAGTCAAGCTCAAAAAAATTGAAAAGAAGATTACAATGATCAGGAGCCAAATTCAAAGGATTTGGAACAGGCAGCATTCAGAATTCCACCCTTCATTTAGAACTCCTTATTTATTATACGGTGCTTATATGGCAGCCCTCAACAATAATCCAGTCGAAGGTGAAAGATTCCTGACTCTGGCCATTAATTCATTCAAGAAATTTCAATACTTGGACTCAAGTGATGAGCTAACTAGTAATAATGCCTACAGCGATAACACAACAGTAATAACAATCTCAGGAAACTTACGAAACTTGGGCTTAATCTTAGACTGCACTTCTTCGATATCCCAATACGGATATGACCATACTACATTAATTGGATCTGAACTCTCTACTATAATGACTCCATTTTACAGGGACAGTCACAGTAATGCCGTCCTAAAATTCCTCCAGACGGGAAAGGCACACATAGTAGGCCAACATACTCACAATTTCCTTCAAAAGAAAAATGGTACTGTAGTTTATGTCTCACAGCAGACTAGAATAGATCCCTCCATAGCAGATGGCTTAAAATTTACAGCTCTTATTAGACCCATGAAAACTAACAAGCATTATATTTTGATTTTGGAGAATAACAGAGTTGAGTCTTACACTGAAGAAATAGGAGAAATGTTAGGTCTAAGATTTGGTATGAGTCAGCATCTCTATCCCCAGACTTGCCCGTTATAAATCAAGCTTTTAATCAGATAGCAAAGAAGGCAATACAAAGTGCTGCAGAAGAAGAAAATGCCATTATGAAGCAATGTGAGGAGAACCTAGGAGATGCATACCCTTCCTACTCTTTTCTTGATGAGGCATCTACATATCGTGGGCTATTAAATGATACTTCTTCATATCTATCTCATCGAGGGGAGAAAAACTCCTTAGAATTTAAGAGGGAAACTGGTTTATGTGATCTGAAAGACCACTTTATAAAGCCATCCTACTCCGAAGATGATAATGTTGCCAATAATATATATGAGCATTATACGAAAGAAGGTGGAGAAATTAAGCTGTTCAATTATGAAGATATCATAAACAGAAAGAATGAGACTAGAGAATATGTGAGTGAAGTTCATATGGACCTAAAAATATATGGTTCCAAATTTATTAAGATACTAATTATTGATTACTTGTATCAAATCAATGATGAAGAGTCCGAAAAAGTAAGCATCCAAGTGAAGAAGTCTGAAGAAAATATTATGGATAAGGGTCAGGCCAATAGTTCAGTTGGCTCATTCAGGCAGGCAGACAAACAAGCCTTTGTGGATGGATCTTTCCGCTTAGGAACTGATGACCTAGAGATACATGTACCTGATGAGAGAGATCTGACAATTACATCAGGAAATTTTGATGAAAAGAAGGAACATGTCTTCCCACACTTAGATATTAGCTTTGATAATATCTTCACAGATAGAATTCAGGTCCCACAAGTCGAGAAAGAAGTCCCTAACATTTCATTAAATGGAATCACTTTCACACTGCAAGACTTTGAAGCAACAACTCATAGATACCCTCTGGTTCCGACTAAAATTGTTATTGAGAAAAAGAGAGACAGTACAACAGATAAAAGAGATGTAAAGACTAAGACGGAGACCCCTGAGATGGAGAAAATTCATATTATCCATAGAAGAGGGAAGACCAATGCTAATGTCTCTTCTAGTGTAGGAGGTAGTGGCTCACACCAGAAAAAGTTAGAATATGGTCTAAACGATGCAATTGATGTGAAGGTGTACCCAAGGTTCTACTATGTCTTTGGTGCTATTATTTATGTTACTTTGATAGTAACTACTGCTTTAGGATGGACTCTGAGAATAAGATCTAGCCAGACTATTACAGATTATGCCGAAAATGTTGATACGGTATATTTTGCGAATAATAGGCTGCAATCTTTGCTCTATTTAAATAGATGGCTCAGATTTCTGTATTTGAATGTAACTGATGGAGTTGATTGGAGTGGGATTGAAAATAGATGGCCTGGATCATTAGATTCCATTGTGAGCACAGTTCGAGAGATGAGTCTAAAACTTTCAGAGCAAAACAAAAAGCTTCAAGATTCCATCCCAAGTTCTAGATTTGATAAAGAATCCTTCTTCATCAAGAATACCAAAGTATATGAGGTCGATGAAAATAAGGTTCTTGGAGCGTCTACCACTCATGACTCATTCCATGCAATTATGAGAATTGTTGAAAAAACTTTGCTCATCATAGATAACATTGAGCTTCAAACTGCTCTATTGTCTGAGTTTCATTTTGCCCTCTATAATTCAATGAATGATGTTATTGTAGTCAGTATTAACGATGTCTCCAAGGTGATTAACAGTGCTGATGAAATTCGAAACAGCAACTTTTCTCAGCAAAGCCGATTTGTTGCTTGTATCGGTGCTCTTTTAGGTATAAATCTCTTAGCTATCATATGGCTAATCTGGACAAAATACAATCATGAGAAACAAATTTATAGTTTTCTTCTAGGCGTTAACGAACATACAGTAGCTCTCATGGAACAAAATCTAAAAGCCTTTGGGGAAGTTCTCAATAAGGAAAACTTTGTTTTTTCATCAATTTTCTTTGAGCAAAACTACACAGATAATCATAAGCATAGTTCTGAAAGAACTTATACAAAAAATCCTGAGTTTAAATCATACCTCACTCTGACAATAGTGAAATGCATTCCGCTGTTAATTTTGATTATATTATTTGTTATCGATGCTACAAATGAATATGGGACTACCCATGGGAATGTAAATACCCTCGATGAATCATTCAGATTGGTTAGAACAACTACAACAATCCAGTTCTACATTGATCTTTGTACAGCAGCAATTGTAGAAGCAATATCCCAAAATGGCAGTTCAATAATCAGAAATGAGCCAATCTTGGAACAACTAGTCTTGATTAACACTCAAACTCCTTACTTATTACTAGACCTCACTTCACCTGAAGCAGTTGACCTGGATATGACCTACTACAATGCCATTGTATATTCAGATCCTTGTGTGATATTAAATCCTAGCGATCCTCAAGATGAGAATGCCATAGATATGTGTGGTCGTGAAGCTAGAGATGTAAAGGATTCAGGTATGATCGCCATTCTTCATAAGTTTGTGAACACGGGCAAAAACCTTCTTGACAAATATCGAGCCTCTTCCAAGACCCTTGAAGAACTTAGAACTCTTACTCTTGAGGCAGTTCTCCAAGTAGTACCTTTAGATGAAGTCTTGAGATCTCTGCTCACCAAGCTTTCTGATTTTGTGCGGGATCAGTTTCTAGATATCAAAGACGAACAATTAAGGAGCAAGAGGATCTATAATGCTTGGTTTTTAACTATGGATATAATCATGCTTCTTCTAATATATCATGCAGGTCTAAGACATATTGTGGAGGGTGAAAACCGATTTAAGAGAATTCTGAAGTTGATGCCAAAACAAGTGCTTTTAGAGAACAAAGTTTTAAGGAATTACCTAGTAAGGAATTCAAAAGACACTCTTAATGCTTACAGACATTTCATGTAGATTTCCTATGTGAATATAATATTTGTCCATAGATCTCACTATGTTTTTTTTCTACATTTACCCGAATCTATAAATAGTATTAAATTCTTTGATCAGTCTAAATACTGATACAGCTAGAAGGACAATTATTTGTCTAGAAATGGTGTTGGCAAAGGGAAATAAAGCTAACCAATTTTCCTTGACAGAGGTTGGCATGATTTCCTGGAGAAAATATCCCTATTTCTCATAGTCTTTGAATTATATAGAAAAGTTGTATAAAATTTACATTCTCTAATCAGGTAAATAAATAAATTTTAAGTCAGTTCCCAACAAATATGTCAATATATAGCAAGCTCACCAAAACCAAGGATTCCGGTCATCAGATCACAGTGAATACTGACAAAGAATTGTCCAACATTCCAGAACTTAAGCTTAACGTCCAAGGAAATAAAGATCCCTCCTTTATAACGGGCTTGAGCCCTGGACTCAAAGAACCTCAAACTCCCATGCTTGAGCCTTGGTGTGAATTAAAGGTCAGAGACAAGTTTATCGAGAAACGCAGTCATCATAGCTCATGCATCCATCAAAATAAGTAATTCTTTTCTCTCCCAACTTGACTTGCATAGATTATATGTCTATGGCGGTAGTGATTTGAATTTAGGAATATTTTCTGACTTTTATTATATTGATATCAAGGAGGACTTCTCAGTTAGCCACTGGAAGCCAGTCGAGATCATGAGTAAGACCTATCCAGGTGAGTTATATCCTTACATTTACAATATTATAGGTCCTATCAGTCGAGCGGCTTCCGTGCTTGTTGAGAACAAATGGTATATCTTCGGAGGAGCAATAAACACTTGTGAAAATACTAACAACCTCTGGTGCTTTAATTTCGATAAGATGGTGTGGCATCTCATCAAACCCAAAACCAAGGTCCTTCCTCCGTGCATTGACTCTCATTCCATCTGCCATTATAAGGCTAACGGAATTGACTATCTAGTTATCTTCGGTGGATTCATTGGAGAGCAATATGGTGAGTGCTGGAATCAAGTTATAAAATATGATATCACTAACGGCAAGTGGCTCCTCCCTTATAAGGAAGACAACTTAATCCTTGCTAGCCAGAGTGGTCCTTGTCCAAGAAGCGGCCACGGAGCAGTCATTAAGGGTGACTTCCTATACATATTTGGAGGAACTGATGGAGAAGCCAGATATAACGACCTTTGGAAGTATGATCTTAGAAACAACCACTGGACTCAGATTAAGACAGGCAATCCTCCAGCAGTAAGACTCTATAATTTTCATCTAAATTTGATAGCCTCGTAATGGACATAGTATGGTTGACTACAAAGGTGAAGGATTTATTATTTTCGGAGGAATCCAAGACATTACCCACGAAAAAGATGATACTATATACTACAACTACGCCACTGAGGAATGGATCTATCTGGACAAGGAGCAGACGACTAGCCATATATTAACAAAGGGAAACAGCCAAGCTCTAGAGAATGAGTCTCCTACAGGTGGATCAAAAAGAGCTGATAGAAGAAGAACAACCTACAAGGGTGTCTCTAAGTTCTCTCCTCCTTTGAGAGCTGGGAGCAGGAATTTTCCTACAGATAGCTCACCAACTAGGTCACCTACTAGGAGGGGTTTCTCCCCACCAACTAGAGATATGTCTCCAGACAATAAGAACTCAGTCATGAATAACTCTCACATCAATAGTGTTAGTGACCAACAGAAGATTTCCCCTGCAAAGAGTGCTCTTGTCCAGAACAGTATCGAAAAGAAGAGAAAGGCTTTCTTAATGAAAAAGCAAATGTTGCTCAAGGAATTTGAAGTCTCTGATCCGACTCTTAAGTCTGAATTAATGCTTAAATCCCCTACTACTGAAGCCATGAAGAATTCTATTACTGCACTCATGCATAAGAGAAATACTGAACATGCCCAGACTGGTTTTGACAGTCCTATCAAGCCCACTGATAGCCCAGGAAGAAGAGCTAAGAAGATAATGTTTAATACTTATTCAGGACCTTTTGGAGGTGATGTCACTAAGTATAAGATCCCTGTGGATGGAAAGCTCATGGGACAAAAACCTTGTGCTAGAGATGGACACTCTGCATTTTACTATAAGAACAAAATGATTGTCTTTGGAGGGGATAGACATAAAATGTCGTTCAATGATATCTATATCCTCAATTTGGACGTTGTTTTCAATCAAAAAGTAGGATCTTTGGTAATCTAAATTGTATGAATTTGTGTTTGCTTCCTGGTATTTTATTTTCTGTACTAGTCTGACTATTGTTGGTCTAGAATCATACACACTTTTTGCATAACAAAGTAAACTTGTCCCAATTTTACTCTACCAAAGTGATTCTCTTTTCATATAATTGAATGATGCTCTCTGTTATGAATACTAAGTTGTAAATCTTAGAAATAGAAAAAAGAAGAATGATGACAATAATGTATTTTCCAAATACAGGTTTCAGACAAGGAATTTCCGCTGACATAGATTGCGTAATTGTGATCAGAACTTTCAATAAATTAATTTGACAAAGATGGACACCTCTTCCGTAGAGAAGATAAATTCAATCTTGACAGGAGCTACCAGGGCCGAGTTCTTTATTGAGCAGATTTTGAGCCATTACAATATGGGAAGCACTTTCATCTTGGAGTGCCTTGGCGTTGTTGAAATCTTCAAATTATATTTCAAATTCAAGAAATACATAGAATCTAGGGACCGTATTATGCCCAGTGAGGAACTTCCTATCCCCAAGGAAAACCCTGAAGAGAAGAAAACTGAAAAGCATATAGAAAAGTTATTCTTTAAGCCTAAGGACCCCACTCTTAAGATAAATGACATTGAAAAGCTCAAAGAAAAGCTCAGTAAGTCTTTGAAGAGAATCAGAGCCACTGAAATCCAATATCGTAACCCTATCTTCAATGAAAACTTCGGCAGAACTGACAAGGATATGAATATAATTAGCAATCTACCCATCCCAGAAAAAATCAAGACCGCCGCAATCAATAGCAAGGGCATAAAGAGAATAAGATTGGCTGAATTAATCCATATGATCAGGCCTTTGGTCTACTGCTTGTGCCAAATTCATTTTGGGGCAAATTCCTATAAACCTTACTTCGTCTCCCTGGTTCTTGATATCATTAGAATGATTCTTCAATGGAAAATAGAGTTCTATGATCCTAAGGAAATAGCTGAATTGAGACTGAGGAAGAAGGACATAATAATAAATTACTTGCTGAGAAATCCTTTTTATACAGAGATCTTGAAGAATAAAATTTTGATTCCTTTGCTGGATAAGCTTTTCCCCAAGTTCCAATTCCTCAAAAAGATTATTATCTACATTATTGAAATAAGATCCTCTCTTAGTCTTTTAATGTAATATATTATTGTACAAGATTCCATCTCAATAACAATTCAATAAATTTAAGATACATATCATGGTTCCTAAATCCTTTTTCCACCTAACTTTCTAGGCCAAATTCATTAAAGAACTCAAGCTAGAAGAAACTGCAACCTGCATCGACTTCGCTCCTTCTGGTGATCTCTTTGCCGTTGGTCTCCTTGACGAAAGGGTTCTAGTTTGGTAGGAAGGATTTTTTCAGACAATTAATTTCTTAGGAAGACTGATTATGATACCATAAACGAGAAAAAGCCCCTCTTGGCTCTTGATAACCACAGTATGGGAGTTCTTGATGTTAAATTCAACACTTTGGGAAATAGTACTCTCATTATTCGCTATATTTAATCTCAGGATTGGCCGTGAGCTCCATGGATTCTGTCATTAAGGTCTGGAATGTTGAAGAAAAGCTCCTTGTATCTGAAATCCAATGCAAGCCCAGTACGAATAGTTTTCCTATGTATAGTGATGAATAGCTGAAAGTTGGAAACTTGCTTTCAATCCTGATGGAAAAGAAATCGTTACTGCAGGAGAATTAGGAAAAATTCAAGGCTTTGATATCGAAACCAAGGAAGTAATTACCAATCTTAAGAGTGCCGATGTTTTTGCCACCTGCATTGCATACGTAATAAGACCAAAATTTTTCAATAATGAATAGAGTAATAATGGAAGATTTATTGCCATTGGAAACAACATCGGAAATGTCTTCGTTTATGACATGAAGGAAGATAAGAAAATGCAAAAGATCGAAGCCCATAAAAAAATGATTAGAGACATCAAGTTCACTGCTGACAACTCCAAGATTGTGACCGTCTCAGATGACCTCACTATCTCAGTCTTTGATGTTATTAAGTTCCAAAAATATGTGGATCTTGCTGGACATAAGGGAAATATTAACTCTGTTGATTGCCATCCTACTGATAAATCTAAGATTATTACTGGATCTTATGATAGAACTGTTAAGGTCTGGGATATTGAGAATAAAACCTGTCTCCATACAATTAACTTCTCTGAGAATGTTTGGTGTGTTAAATTCTCTCATGATGGTTCTCTGATTGGTGCAAGTAATATTTTTGTCTATTTATTCTCAATTATTAGCCACTGATGCTGGAGTTGTTGCTCTTTACAAGTTGTAATCATTTCAAGAAATACTTAATGAATGTGTACGAGTAATATTTGAATATTCATTACAGGTTTATTTTATCCAATACACCAATTTCATAAGAAACTTTGATATTCGAGAAATAGTCATCTCTAATTACTGTTCTATCAAGGGCATGAAGTTTAAATATCATAGCTGAATTGTTATAAGTTACGTTGAATGTTAACATTATTGGCTAGATTTATAGATAAAGAATGTATGACCTTGAGCAGTGAATTCCATATGCTTATCTTCCAAAGGATAGAATTCCATTTCCCAGGGCACAGTTGTAGATTCTATAACAAGAATAGTCCATTTGCCTTGATGCTTGGACTTCATGTGTTCTCCAATATGTTGCACCATCTTCAAGTGGTTTCCTTTGTAATGCTTCAAGGCTTCTTCAGCAAATTTGAAGGCACTTTGTTCCTCGTTCTGAGTAATTCCACTTCCTTTTTCTCCTAAGGTGATGCTGTGATCCATGTAGATATCTTAGTAAGATTTTTCAATAATTTTATTATTTTTAGGAAGACTAGATTAATAAATTGGGTTTTGCGCAGTATATACTGTATTTCATGCTAGAAGATAAGCAGATTTAACATAGGGACTCTAATGATGAAAAAACTTACGAAAGACAGTCATAGAGTAAATGCAAAATTATATCGTAATTATAAATTCTACATATAATTGAGAATGAATAGGATGTATATTGGTGCCACTGATACCCAACCATCTAAGAAATTACTACAAGAATGTAATACTTACTTTATTTCACTTTGGGACTTTTAATATTGTTCAAGGCCCTGAATCTTTCAATCAAATCATTTACATATTTCACAGCATCCTGCTCATTTACAAATCCATTAGGATGTATGCCATTATTGGGGTTCCAACCACCCTGGACCTTTGAAGGGTTTGTTTTCTTAGGCTCGACAGCTTTCTTATCTTTTGTAGATGGTTTGAAGCTTTGGCCAGTTGATGGCATCTTGCTAGTATTGGTATTGGCAGCAGTCTTTGGCTTGGATTGGATAGGCTGCTTGGTTTTAATTTGGCCATGGGACTTACTGGAAGCAGCACCAGTCTTTCCGGCTAAGAGGTCTTTGGCTTTAATTGTTCCAGAGGAGGGGATGTCTTTATTTCTGGAAGAGTTGAGTTTATTTGGTTTGTCTTCAATGGAATTGATATTTTCCTGGATGTTCTTGTAAAATCGGTGGATGTTATTTCTCAGGTCCTGTAAATATTCAAGATTGGATTCAGTTTTTTCTGTGTTAGAATCCTTAGATTTAGCTAATATGTCACTATAAGTAATGAGATCATTACTTTGCTCAGAGACTTTCTTATAGATCTTTTCAAATTCTGCTCCAGGGTCCAAGCTAGGATTAGCTTCAGCAGGAGTGGGTTCCATAACCTCTCTCATTGGGGATTCAGCGCTAGATCTTCTAGTTGATTTCTGGGGAGGATGATGAATAGCTGAATGCCTGACGTCTGTCTTAGAGGAGCTCCTCTTAAGACCTTCGGTAGATTTATTCAAAACGCTGCTTGTGCTTAGGGGTTTCTCTCTTCTGGCTGAAGGGGATCTTGCTTTTCTGATCAAGGAACCCTTAGTGAACTCAACAGACTTAGCTGTTGTAGGCAGTTGGGGTTGGGTGACCTCGTTTTCTGAAGCAGGAAGATTTTGCTTGGAGCTAGACTTTCCGAGCAGATAGTGTCTGACCTTGCTCTGGGCTCTATTGTTGGGATTGGACAATTTTTGGTTAGCCATCATTTTTGCCTAAATCTTTGAAACATTGAGAGGAAAGTTCTTACCTTTATTACTTCATCATATTGCCTCTTCCTAGCAATGGCTTCCATTTCTTGCTTCTTTCTCTGGGCTTCACCAAATAATCTTTGGATAAGTTGCTCCTGGTCTTCTTTGCTAAGCCTTTCTATACATATAAGAAATTCTTTCATAGGAATTACTGTTAGGGCTTCCACTAGTAAGTCTCTTTACTTCCTCCTCTTCCCTTTCAGCTTTCTTTCTTTCGTTTTCTTCCTTCAATAATTGCCATTTCTTAGAGTCTTCCCACAATCTGTTATATAATCTCTCTCGTTCTGCTGGACTAAGTTTTCTATGCTCGGTAGCTTCTCTCAAACTTTCCTCCTTCTGGATCATGATCTTGTGCTCTCTCATGTTTCTTCTACTCAAATTAATGAAATCTACCGGGTTCTTTACCTCTTTCCATCTTCAATTAGTCTTCTGTAAAGATCTTCAGCTTGCTCAGGGGTGAGTTTAGGCTTGTAATCTTGCATGAATCTCTCCAAACTGCAAATTATTAACGATAATTCAATTATTACTCATGAGGGAATCTTCTTCTGAAATAAATGTCAGAATCCATCCTCTCATCAAAGCCATCAACTTCACTCAAAATCTTATTCTTCCTTGATGTATAGGCTTTGATGAAGCTTCCTTCGACTTCATCATCAATGTAGGACTTCTCATGTCCTAATCTGGAAAGGTTATTATGAGATCTCAAATCAGATTGGTTAAGTTTAGATTCATCCTTGCGTTGGTTCGCCCTAACTTCGTTCGGCTTTCTATCCTTGAACAATGTTGATTCAAAGGAAAGCATCTTAGAGTCATTATTAGGGGTGGTTGCATTTTCAAAGCCAACAGAGGAAGCCATGAAATTATCGTCCCCTGGAATTTTAGGCGAATTTATACTAGAGATCTTGTCAATTCTCAAAGCATTCTTAACAGGGTTCTCATCGGGTTCAGAGATAGGGGTGAGATTTCGTGAGTAGTCAATCTTTGGTGAATCTGGTCTCTTTTTAATGCTGCTTGGGTTGCTTGTACGTCTCTCAGCAATGGGACTGGGGGTTGAGTTCTTGTCATTAGAGGCTGATCCTTGGTCTTTAGACTTGAAATTGGGAAGGCTTTGATCAGCGAAAGAGAATAACTGGTGTCTTAGTTCTTTATTATCTTTTCCTCCCATTGGAGTTTCTTCATCAAACTCGTACTCTTTGGGTTGGCCGACATAAGGATTTGTGAAAGGAAGAGACTTTTTCTTGCCTGGGGAGTTCTTGTGTGGAGAAGCAGAGAATTCGTAGATCTTTGGAGTGCTTGAATTGCTGCTTTTCCCTGGACTGTCTAGGTTTTTCTTTTGGGGGAGGTTTAGAGTTTTTCCGATTCCCTTTTTGAAAGGAGGAGATGTAGGAGGTGAAGTTTTTGGAGAGGTCTTTTTCTTTGCTGAGACATTTTGAGAAGCAGGAACTGAATTGAGATTTCTCTCCTGGGGGATCTTTTTATCAGAAGAGTATAGATATTGAGATTCGACAACTTTATCTGGAGAAGTAGGCTTATCAACAACAGCTATTCTCATATTCTTCTTTGAAGGAGTCTGAGTTTGGTCTTGTTGGAGATCAGCAGCCTTTTGAAGCATTCTGTCAATTCTATCATCGCTTTTTCTGACGTTAGCGTTAGTATCCTCAGTACTCATCTCGGGGAGAGTGAGATGATCGGGGAGTTTGCTCTGGGTCTTTTCCTGAGGTTCGTTTGGTCCTGGGAGTCCTACATCTTGGTAGGAAGAAATGGAGTTCTTAGAGGGGGACATAATTCTAGAGGCGTTTTGGGAGAGCTTATTGCTAATAACGAGGGTTCTTTTGCTGCTTTGTAGGCACTCGTCTATCCTCTTGGATAAATCATGGAGTTTCAATTCACTAATTTCAAGTTCCACTTGAATGTCTTTATCATCAATCTTCATTCGTGCATCGTTAACTGATTGTATAGTGCTTTTTACTATATTCTCTCCAAGGTTCAGTGGCCTACTAGGTGATCCTTGGATATTTCTGTTGCTCGAGTTGGCAGGTTCGGTAGCGTAGTTGGCCTGTCCGTTAACAAGAGTACTGATTCCGGAGGGGTAGGGCTGGAGATTTGGCCTAAGGTTAGAGTGGTCGATAGTAGAAAATTGAGGAACTGAATTAAGTTGATTGGAATTAGCGGGAATATTTTGGTATATTGACTGAAGAACGAGGTTTGGGTTATAGGAAAGATTGTTCCTGTCAATCACTGGCTGATTGGAGTTGTACACACCGAAAGTGGGAGGGTTAGAATACTCTTGATGTGTCTAAAATGGATGTTAAATAGTGAATTGAATAAGACTACGTATACAGGATAATTGTTGATCTGCGTGTTTGGGTAAGTGGTAAATTGGTTGGGAGAGGATCCTAGTCCCGGCATTGTTGAAGGATAAGCTTGGTAATTGTTGGGTTTCCAAGTGTCCATTTTTATGCGAAGTTTATTTACAATAACTGATAACTTAAGATGATTATTGAAGCGGAAGTAAAGCACAATTCTATTTTTCTGTTTAAGTTTGTCCTAAATGAAACCCGAAAACTCTATATCCCTATTCCTTTAAGGAGCGAGGTATATATAGAACCTAACGGACAATAGCTATTTTTTGTAGTAATTATGAGCAGATACTATAGAATTAGAATAACAGAACAATATTCTATGATAGAGTATTGATATATTTACACAAAAGTTGAGTCAATTATCAAACAAGAATGAAGATATGAACACTAGAAGTATTTTCAAATTTAATTTACCAAAAATGCCACCAAGGCTTCTCACCCTCAACATCCCCATCGACAGGCACCACCCCATCGCTGGTGAGTTGTTGAGTCTGTCTATAGCTGATATAATGGTTTACTCTAAGTTCCATTATAGTCAGCAGCTCCTCGCAAAGAGTCAAAAATGTTTCTTCTACATTGTTCCCATCCTGGGACGAAACTTCAAAGAAACTAAATCCATGAGATTCGGCGAAGGCTTTTCCTTCGTGATAAGAGATAGCTCTTTCGCTTTCAAGATCGCTTTTAGTTCCAATAAGAATCATTCTTACATCCCTCTCACAATTTTCCTTAACTTCCTTTATCCATTTTTCGAGGTTTGAGAAAGAATCTCTATTTGTGATGTCATAGCACAAAATCACCCCGTCACTCTCCCTATAGCAGGAAGGATTAGGGTTGTTTGCACCGATCTCTGCTTTGATATCCCATAGGCTTAGCTTAGCCACTTTTTCTTCAATTTTAACCCGTTTTATTGTGCACGCCTCACTCTCCATATCAGTAGAAAGACGAAGGAAATTTCCCTCGGAAAAACGATGAATTAGGCTTGTTTTTCCAATATTTGAATCCCCAATAACAATAAATTTGAAAGCAAGGGTAGAGGAGTTGTGTTGGCGTGATCTATTCATATTAGTTACTCTTTGAGTACTGCCAGTTTGGAGAGGAATTGCAGACTTGACCATTGCTTGTGCAAAAGTTGAATTTATCATCCTTCTGCATAGTGGGCAATGTGTATGATGGAATTGATTAAGGGTTGTTATGCACTCTTGGCAAACAGAATGTCCACATTGGAAGGGGACTTGAGGCTTGCTGGTTGTGTTGTATTCTTCGAGACAAACTGGACACATTTTATTTTTGTCTTCTGTATATTCAGGATGTTCGTTATTATTTGAGGAGCCCTCTGGTTCGACTGGTAGGACTTGACTTAAAGATTCTGTGTTTCCCATTTTGTGTTTTGATGATAATTGAAGAATTATATGTTGGCCTGAAGAGAAAGTCGATTTTGATTTAAAGATTCAATTCTGATAAAGTGAGTTAATTTTAATAGGATAACTGAAAAATCGAAACTTTATCAGTTTATTCTTCAGTTTTAGTCTTATTCAAATAAGACAAATACAAATTTTCTTACTCATTTGCATAATAATAAGAGATGCGTTATCAGGGCGGTTTTATGAATTGTACGATATACTTTATCTGGAAATTTTGTGGAAATGTTTCTCAAAATGTTATCCCTTCAAATTGTAAAAACGACTAAGTTATTAGATAAGACATTATGATAAGACTTTTTATATCTGCAAGCATTACAAGAAAATTACTAAACACTTTATTGAATCCATTCCACTTCTATCCCATATGATAAATGGACTTAAAGCTAAGAAATGTAAGAGAAAATACATGTATCATCGTATAATCAAGAGGAGAAGCACCAAAGTAACATATCATATCAATTGATATTTCAAAAAAAAACTTGAAACCTAAAGGTTATTTACAGGGGTCCTAAGAATGAGTGTTTAGTAAGTAAGTAATTCGATAACACACATTAGACTATCAAAATGAAATCATCAATCATTATCAAATTAAATACCTACCTCTTTCACAAGCCATTCAATTTCTTGTTAGTCTGATTTCTCAACTTAGAACGAATAACTGATACCACTGTGCGACTATATTAAAGTATTTATCACTCCAACAGCTTTGGAAAATTTTTGATTGGCATAATAAAGTGTTCCAGAAAACCATTCATGGAACCTAAAGTACTGGATAGGTAGTCATCTTCTCTAAAGTATTCTCCTTCAAAAAGAATTTTCTTAGTCGTAATTATCTATAAATGAATGTACAGCTAAGCTTGAAACTGAAACATTGGCAGGTAATGAGATATGATCTTTAAATAGATGCATTCATAGAAACTAACACGTTATTTTGTTTAAGTTTTTTAAAATAACAAAAAGACCGCTCCAAATTGCTGCACTGAAATATTGATACATAAACCTGAAACAGTAATACATTATATAATAAATAGGAGTATCTAGGTAAGCATATACTCCTATTTATTAAGAGACGATCTCTATACCAACGTTCTAATTTTGCTCACAATATTTAGATTTGAACTGATTAGCCAAAAAGGAGTCTACGTTATACATCGATATTAATAGAATGAGGTGCAAAGAATAATACAGCCAACTTATTAACGATTAAGGACTCACTTCTTCTTCTTCTTCTTAATATCTGGCAAGGTGTAAGTTGTTCTTCTATTGAGGTATTCAAATGTTAGAACCCCTCTCTTAAGCATTTCCCTTATTCTGAATATATACTTTCTTTGCTGAGGCTTAATGCCTTTCTCCTTCATTTTCCACTAGCCAATTATACAATTATTTCCAAGTCTTACTCTATTGTCATCGAAAATTTCTTTTAGGGTTTCAAATTTATCGGCATATTCAGAACAGCCACCACCAATCTTGAGTAAAAACTGTTCGGGTGTCCAGTCTAAAAGACTCAGCAAGACAACTATAGGAAATACCTGGGAGTTCGAGGTTTTCTCCGGGAGGAGGATATATGGGCTTTACAGTTCTCATTCTCAATTTAGGCTGGGTCTGATGCTTTCCTCTGTAGAAGTACATGTTACTGAAAGTAAGAGCTCTGACTTCGCTAAGGACAAACGAAGTATTGTGCTGCAAGAAGTTCCTCAGCATTTGGGAATTGAAAGAAACTAATAAATTTTAATTCAGGCTTTCCTTTGAAATATCTTAGCCTCTATAAAAATCTCAGTTCCTTATGGAAATAAGAATAGAGCAGTTTAGTAAAGTAAGTGTGCTAAAGAGACCTTATTTAAGAAATTTCCTTTCAAGGATCTTCTTTTATTATGATAAAACTCATAAATTCTTAACATATTTTGTATAGGAAATGTTATCACTAAATTAAATCAATATTTTCTTAGTTAAAGTCTCGATTAAAGCAAAGAGCTCAGTAGGAGATGGCTTTTCTAGTGTACTCATATTATTGAGTATCTTCTCTAATTTGTTCAAAGGATAGTTGAGAATTCTCTTCAAAACCTCACCATCTACAAAGCCCTTGACCTCTTGAGGCTCATTGGTCATTTTGTCCTATTAAATTAGTACTCATTAGTGTTATATTTACCTTATAGCTTCTCCATTTGGTGTAATTATTACCAAAGCCCTTAGGAAGATCTGCCAAGATTGATGTCTGAAGGTCATTCAGAAGGGTAAATACGTTCTCTGGAAGGATTGCCACAACACCAATAGATCCTCTAATTGTTCCAAAGACTATGTAGTCAATTGGAATATTGCTCAAATCCTTTGAGGATTTAATAGGGAGACTCAGGGTCTTAGCTCCTTTTTCTATAGAGTAGATGGCTTCTCTAAGATTGATAGAAGCTTTAGGCTAAAATATTAACAAGAAAAAAAGTAAAAAATACCAGGAACAAGAGTCTGTCTCCTTCATTATCAGCATGCCTGTTTCTTCTAAGAATTTGAATACAATCCTCTTTGTTGAGAAGGAAGTTATTCTCATCAATAATGACTCCAATTTGATTGTGTAAAGCATCAGAAATTGATCTGCCAATCAAAACCAGTTTGTTCTCTTCTTCATTATAAAGATAGAGATACAATCCCTTGAAATGATCCACAACGAGAAGATAATTCACATAAGTGTGCAGGTAGGAAATCAAAGCATAAGAAGGCTTACTGAGGACTTCAACAAGGTTATAGACATCTCTCTTATTGAAGTTAGACTCTGAGCCTTCTTCCTTAGCTATCTTATAAAGCTTGATGAAAGAATGTAGGCCGACAACCATATAGTTATCGAGGAAAGTAGTGATATAAGTGACTTCTCGATCAAAGGATATTTCTTGAACCTTCAACAATCCATTTGGAATAACTTCGAAAGTCACAAGTTCACCTTCTTCTCTATCGATCAAGTTGACTCCTACAGCTAGGCCAATCCAGTCTCCTTGGGTAAAGAGAGTCATGATGCTGATGTCTCTTCCTTCGAAAGGATATCTCTTAATGATGTCGTAAGAATTCATATCATAAAGACAAACTTCTCCATGTGTAGCAGTGTTAACTCCCAAAATGAGCATGTTAAACTCTTCCACAGAAATAGAATAGAGGATTTCTTCTTGAGAATCGAGTGATAAGGGCTTAACTTGGACCTTATCATTGGCATCACTGACTCCGATATTGAAATGATTTTGAGTAATGAATGTAAAATGCTCAGTTCCGTTGATATTTTGGACATGAATGTTCTTGATTTCGTGGCTGTGGATATGAGTGTTCACGAGATTTTGCTCCTTATTTAGGAATAACAAAGAAGGAGTATCACATCCTGCAAAGATTGCATGCTTATCACTGTATTTCAACTCTTTCAGAGTAACTGGAGTTGCTCCAAGGAAATAGGAATACTCCTCACAATTGGCAATATTATGGGAATTACCATCCTTGATATAGCTATACTTAATAGCTCTGAGCATTCCATCAATAAATCCACAGAACAAGTAGGTATTGTTAGAGGTTCCAAGTGTTGTAAACTTCAATGATTTGACTCCTAACATCTTGAGGGATAATTTTCCAACTTCAACCAGCTTTGCTCTGTCATAGAAGTAAACATCTTCCTGGTTCCATCCTGCTATAGCAATGTGATCTTCATTAATAGTGAAATAGCATGGCTTGAAGCTGATGTCAGCTTTACCTTTTTCTTGGATGCTATTCTTTGAGAGGTCATAGACGATAAGTCTATTTCTTGATGTAACAATGTATAGTTGGTCATTAAAAAGCTCTGTGAAGAGGATATATCCTTCTGAGGGAGCTAATTCTCCCTTGAAGTTAAACTTCTCATCAGACATTTCAGAGATCTCTAAAAGAATGATTCTTTCTTTGGTGACTTGGACAAGATTCTTGGTACCAACTGCAGCTATCAACAAGGTCTTCTTTTCATAGTCAAGCCCATCAATGGTTATTCCTGTAACCTGAGATCCATTTTTAGGGATTCTGAGGGTGATGGTATTGAAGGGAGTTGTTATAGCAGCAAGAGTATAATCACTGGGATTCAGCGTAGCAATGAATAGGTTGTCAATATGAGGAATTTCTATACTTCCTTCGATGGTGATAGTGATACCTGACTGGAGAAGGTTTAACTGATTCTTTTTCTTTTCATAGCTAGTTGTCAAGACTGAAAAGTCAGAATTTGCGGATTCCTTGGATTTCTTTCTCAATTTTAAATCTGAGATGGCACCAAGATTGTAGAAGGTTTCTATAATTTCAAGATAGGGCATAGTTGCCTTTTCGGCGACGTTTAAGTTGTCTAAGACCTTAAGAACTAATGAATCACTAATAACAGAGCCTAAAGTGTAAGACAAAATAAAACTGAATAGTACCCAAGAAGATTGTAGAGTCTGCAAGATAAGTGATATTTTTAGGTAGAGAGGTAGTTCCCAAATATCTTGAGGCTAGTTCAGGGCCACCCTTACCGAAAAATTTTAATCCTTCGTCTTTCTTGACTGTTCTGGCTATTAAATAGAGACTTCCGATATTAGTGTCTCCTAGTATTAAGGTCTCAGGATTTCCAGGAATTCTTTCAACGATTTGAATTTTTCCACTAATGAGTGTATGGGCAGTATGGGTCTTAGAACCAACAGGATAATAACTAAAAAGTTATCTCAGGAAAGAATAGTACTTACTAGACATGATTCTCTGCAAATATGATAATGGCTCCTTCAGGAAGCTCAACCACTCTAAACATATTAACATCTTTAGGAAGGACTAATTCCCAAGAAATTTTCTTATTTAGCTCCTGGGCCTGAATATTGAGTTCAATTGCCTGGAAAGCCTGAAAGACATTCGGTCCTTTCTGGTATGAGTCATTACATAAGATTCCAATCATATTTTTTGGACTCTTGTAGGCTCTTGGGTCTAAAGCAACAATATCAATGATATTCTCTTGGATCATTCTGATAGGGAATGGCTTGTCGACTTTAATTTCTCCTTCATTTGAGTATCTGAAGGGGAAAATATTCAATATTTCTTTGTAAGCTTGAACGGCAACATATTTATATCCTCCGAAAGAGTAATTTTGGGTGTAATAATATTGGTCTGTATCTGCTATAACTTTTATCTCATCCAATTCGAGGAGTGCTGAGGAGGGGAAGGAGACCTCACCGTGATAGAGTGACACCAGTTCTCCGTTGTCTAGAGTGCAGAATGTGAAGCTTAAGTCATCACTAAGGCAGAAGAAGTAGTCAGATCTGTTAGGAGAGGAGGATGGAATTCTCTTAATATGCTTGATGTTGGCAAATAACTCAATTTCTTTTTTGAGTTCTAGGAGGGCTTTTTTGTAGCTGTAAATTCCGATAACATTGTGGCGGGTGATGATCAGGTACTCGTCAAGAGTGTTGTCGAAGAAGATCTTACCTCTAGTGGAGGACTCTATGCTGAAACTTTTGAAAAAAGTGTGAGTGAAATTCCACATTTTTATTTCAAAAAATTTTTAAGGATAAATAAATCTTAGTCTTAGACAAAAGCGCCATTTCTAAAATTACACATTTCTGGGAACTGAAAGAATTCGAAAAAGATTTTCCAAAGTGCTTATTGTATCCAATACCAAAATCTTGGCTTTATTCTCCACAGCAATATATTATACTTTAAAATTCGAGCACTTTCCATGAATAAAAGAAAAATAATCAGCATTTGACGCTGCTCAGCATGAAGGGCCCAATTTCCCAAGTAAACTTTTATTCAAAAAAGCTAATGTCCAAATAATTATTTACTAAATATGAGTAAGACTACGATTTATTTACATTAAGTCCAAAAAAATCAGCAACACGTTGTAAACTTTATTCAGAGTTTCTGTTTTATATCTGATGTTGTATTTTTGAAGAAATATTTCAAAATCTCTAATTGTAGCTTGGGCAAAACAGATCTTAAGTTCTTAGTGTATTTCTGCAAACTATGTATTACCTTCAAGGAAACAACATGAGCTGGAAGATAATTTTGGGATTCTTGAGAGGACGAATGCAAAACTCAATACTAAAGATATTTTATGAAAATAAGAGAAATTACAAAAAATGTATCATAGATAGTTGATCTAGATCTCTATTATTAGAAATACTTTAGAAAATATTGCACTTCAACCCAGAGTCGAAAGGGTAGTCATCATCTGTATATTTAGACTCTCTCAGCTTGCGTTTAGTCGTTATTGTTATCATGGGAGACGGACCCTCTTTACCTCTTGATCCTTTTGTCGAAAGAATTTGTTTTTCAGAAGTCCTTATATCATGACTCATGCTGGTTGGATTGGTCGACTCAGGCTTATCCTTCAGAACAGAGATCTCTTTGACTTCTTCTTTTACGGCAGGTTTGGTTGAAGGCTGCTCTTTCGGCTGTGCTTGGTCTCTTGTCGCAGTAATTGCTGCAATTTCCTTTTGTAGGGAAGGAACTTTGGTAGGACTTTGCTGGGTTGGGAGCTCTAATACGTTGTTTGTCTTTCTTTGAATGGGGCCAGTGTCTTCATATTCCTGTTTGTCGATAATGGAAGTAAAAACGATTTTCTTGTTTTCTTCTGGGTCTTGATCCTTGGTTTCATCCTTCTCTCTGGCTTCAGGTATGATCTCGAGATTTCTCAGTCTAACATGAACAGGCTGGGAAGTCTCTTCCTCCATGAGTTTCTTTGTGACTTCTTGGGTTCTTTGCTCTATCCTTTTGAATGGATTCATGGTTCCTGGCGGGGGTCTATTTCTTGGAGAGACTTTGGTATCTTTAACTGGACTTTCTCTAAAGAAAGGCTGCTCTTCCCTCTTAGGTGTTTCAGGTTTGGGCTGTTCTTCCTTTCTGGGAGTGGGCATTTCTGGCTTTTCTTCTTCTTTTGGAGCGATTTGTCCAAAAGGTTGTTCTTCCTTATGAGTAGCTTCTTGGGCAGCCGCTTCCTCCATACTTTGCTTTATAAAATTGTCATCAAACATAATGAGTCCTTCAACTTCTTCAATTTTTCCACCGTTTTTATCTTCTTTTGGGGCGATTTGTGCAAAGGATTGCTCTTCCTTATGAGTAGCTTCTTGGGCAGCTGCTTCCTCCATACTTTGCTTTATAATGTTGTCATCAAACATAATAAGCCCTTCAACTTCTTCAATTTTGCCGCTGCCTTTATCATCTTCTTTGGGTGCTTCTTTAACCTCATTGCCTTCATCTTCTGATTCCTTTGTTACTTCAGGCTCCTCCTCGATAGGCTCAGTGGGCTCTAAAGTACTAGTATACTCCTTAAGATTGTCTCTATGCCTGTAGAGTTCCATAAGTTCTGGCTTGAGCACAAGTTCTCCATCGGGATTTATCTCCTTATACAAGGCAAAGGCTTCATCCATGATCAAAATCAAGAGTCTATAACACTCATCGCCTTCTTTTCTTTTGGCTGCTGTTTGCATATTGTTAGCCAAATATTCCATTTTCTTTATTCCTCCATACCTATAATTAGACCAATTTCTGGAAATATATTACTTGCAGGCTCCCTTTAGGGAATGGGCTCCTCTCTCTAGTACCTTCCACTTTCTATTCAATAGATCATAGTAAAGATTCATGAAACAGTCTTCGGTAAAAGTCTTTTGAGACCACCCTTCGACCATCATCTTTGCTAATTCTTGATCTTCATAAATTGATATCAAATCATCCATATCTATTCTTGGGACTACAAGTTAAACAACTCTATGTAAAATATACTATCATCAAGATGTGTGGTTAGATAGACTTTAATTTCGTCTGTTGGCTTGTAGGCTCTCTGTTCCGCTTCCCTTTTTTTGAATTTCAGGATGGTCATTATTTCCTGAGCCAATGGAGATGCATGTTCTATGATCTTTCTGAAGTGTTTGAGGCATTCTATCTTATTTTTCTCACTTGGATCTGCCAAAGTTGCAATTGCTGCTTTCTCAAGAGCAGCTGCTTCTTCATTCAAGGGTCCTATGCCCAAATATCTAATTTACTTTAGACAGATCTGGCTAACACTTACGAACTATTTCCTTTGAGTGTATGAGCGGCTTCTTTT
>Ga0065720_1018983_pt1 | contig 47865 bp, 29 predicted proteins | sample Thericmetagenome_FD_59107 | JGI IMG/M metagenome (GOLD analysis project Ga0065720, IMG submission 59107) | Thermophilic microbial communities from the Joint Bioenergy Institute, California, USA of rice/straw/compost enrichment - eDNA_2 v2... | ecosystem: Engineered > Solid waste > Grass >... | reverse complement strand
CCATAACAGGCATATCCACATCCATTGTGACCACATTATATGGATGGCCCTCTGCCAAGGCATTTTCATATTTTGTCACAGCTTCTTTCCCATTATAGGCGACGTCAATCTCTTTGACCCCTGCCTTCTCGAGATAAAGTTTAATGATGTTGATGTTGAATTCAGAGTCATCAACAACCAAAGCTTTCAGCTCATTAAGGTGTTGACCAGGCAGGGATTCTGTGCTAGATAATGAAGGAATTCGGGATTCAACTTGGCAGGAGTATGCGGGGATACAGACCATGACTGTTGTACCTCTGTTGACCTTGCTAAAGATCTTCATCTCGCCATTCATTTTCTTGACTATCTCTTGGGTAATGGCCAAGCCGAGTTTTGTGCTAAGCCTTTTCTCTGGTGAGGTTTCTTTGAAAAGTCTGTCTTGAGTATCAGGGGAGATGCCAACCCCCATGTCCGAGACATCAATTTTCAAGACACCTCTGTTATTGTTAGAGGTTCTTTCCATGGGAGAGAACTCTGTAATTTTAGTTTGTGATTCAGAAAGCACCACAAAAGATCCACTATTCTTACAGCCTCTTTTCATCTGAGTGAGTAGCTGATCTTTCTCAAAGACTCCTTCTGACTCTTCATCAAAAGGCAAAGGATAAAAGCAGTCTTCAGTAACAGTGGTAAGTTCAGGAAGCCACTTGAAGCAGACACTAATGGTTCCTTTGTGGCTAAATTTGACCGAATTTGAGACCAAGTTCAGCAGGATCTGAGACAGGCGATTTTGATCGATGAGAAGTCCCTCTGGAAATCTCTGTTGAACTCTGAGACAACCATGAAGGCTCTTTCTCTTGATCATTTCTGCACATCTTTTCCAAGTTTTCTCTATAAAATACTTGCTGTTAACACAGGTTGGGGTTATGTCAAGATTGTTTATTTGGGTTTTGCCTTTATCAAGGATGTTGTTGATCATATTCACGAGTAACTCTCCTGATTCTTTGGCTGTATTTAATAGAGAAATAACACTCTGGGGTGCGTCTTCTAGCAAGGAAAGCTCAATGCTTCCAAGAATTGAATTTATTGGATTTCTGAGTTCATGCGAGAAGCTTAAGAAAAACTGCTTTTGTTCTTCCTCTTTAATTTTCTCAAGCTTTTTCCAACGGAGATAAGAAGCATTATTGAAGGAATTTATGATCATCACAGAGACTGATATCACAAATACTGCAACTGTACAGTATAAGGTCAATTGCTCAGTCAATTTCCATGGGTCACCCGCTTGAACTATTCTCAATAGATGACTGGGAAGCATATACTGAATCAATCCGATGTGGAAGACGCATCCGATAAGGGCACAGATATTTTTCTTGGTTACAGAAGTTATATAGATAATACTAGAGAAAGAAACCAGATAAATGATAAAAATTCTCTCAGGGGAAAGCATATTCATCAATATAAGGACATAGATTCCGTGCTGGATAGTGTATATATGGTCGAAAAGACTTTTCTTGAAAGCTAACGCTGTTACGGTATCGACAATGATCAAAATTAAAGTGACCAATAGGATTGGATCATCAATTGAGAAAGACCCTGAGATGATTTCTACTACAAGAGTGAGTGACTGGAATAGAAGAGTTTTGAGCAGAGTTTCTTTTTGCGTACTTGAAATTTTCTCGGAGAGGCGACGCAAGAGGTTTGGTGTTTTTACAGAGATCATGACGAATTTATAAAAATATCAGACGCACTGAAAAAAAATTAACTCTGTCATTCATTGATATTCTTTGGAAAGGCAAATTGTACTAGTATATTAACTAGAATCGTAAACTGCCAATACAATAATGAAATTATTCAAAGTACTATATTGCTGGCACATCAGTAACCTAGATTCTTAATCAATTACTCCTTCCAAACTAACTTCATTGCCAGTTAACAATAAGTCAGTAATTGATTTCAGTAAATCACTATTAGGCTAAACTTATACAAATACTTTCCAGGCTATTGAGTTTAAAATGATTTATATGAGATTTTTGGCCATTTAGATCTCGAAGTATCTACTCCAGAGCGAAAAAACCCTATTAGAATTGGTGAATCCCTCTTCTATGTAACTAGCTTTAGTACCAAAAGATGGCTGAGTTAAAATTTAATTTTGAATAGAATAATTTCAGTAATTAAGGAAGCGACCAGTAGGAAAAAACTGGGCATTCAATGGATTAAATTAGGCTATTTTGAATTCCTTAATACTGACTCTCTCAGTAAATATTTTTCCAATAGCCCGCTAGTTCAATGACCGCTATTTTCCGTGTTCATAGAATGACACCGCTCTTTAAAGTTTGCTAGGTTGTTTCATCTCTTTAAACTCTTAATACTGGCAATGCTTGGAAGTGTAAGGCATTTCTTTAGAAGGAATTGGGGCTAAACTCATCAAATTCTTATATATAATTCAGATACAAGCAAGAAGAACAGGTCAGAAGACAGCATGAATAAAGAAAACACAAGAAAGAGCTTAGGAGAAGTGGCCCAGCCAGCCCTTAGGCCCATAGGTTCAATAATTTTTTTCTTCCTTATTAAATGTTTTCTCTCATGGTAAGCAATAAAGTAATAGTGGACCCTCCTTTTATTTCGTAGCGTCTCAGTGGGACGAAATTAGCGAGTCGAGTCCCATTATAAAAGAATTTTTTTAGAGGAGGAAGAAATGCCTTCTTGGTTTTTGATCATTAGTTTCAGGGTCTCAACTGTGGGTTCTTGGTTTATGTGGAGAGAAATTTTCTTTCTGTTCAGGTTTTGTATACATACTGTTCTTCTGTATTTCAATTGAGGAACCAAATACAGTCTTGAATTCGGAAAATATGCTTTTCTTTGGCAGCTTTGTCATCTTTTAACAGGGTTCCTCTGTATACGAGCTTCAAGTTGCCAACAAGGATTCGACATTGGGCCTGGACTTTCTCTTTAACTTGTCTGAATGTATCTAATGGGTCGATAGAAATGCAAGTAGTTATTATTCATTTTAGTGAGCTAATTGTGATAGGGATCATTCGACTTTGTGATTTTTGCTTTGTATTGTGATCTGGCCTTCAGAAAAGGACTATTTCTAAGGGTAAAAATTGAGGGGTTTCTAAGAAAAGCTAGATAAACCTTTTTGATACCAAATTAAAATGACTTGATCAATCTAAGATTTTCTGGTCAAAATTTAGATTTCTTCAGGATAGTATTCATAAACTTTACAACTCAAGATATTAATATTTAGCCATTGTACGTCTTTTCTCGAGGTTAGTCTTGTTTTAAGTTGTTTTTAAATAGGAATGATAGGATATTAGATAATTAATTCAATGAAACAAGGTGAAATTTTCTCAGAGAATTGGCTTTTCAGAACACAGAGAGAATCGTTTGATAAATATGAACTATCAAAGTTTGACATATAGACTACGAAGCCTTTTAAAATTGTTGAGGAAATAGAAAATATATTGAAGTATTGAGAAATTCAACTCAAACACAATTACAGTATTCTTTTAGAAGTTTTTCAAATTGGCTTTCTCTAAGTGGCTTGAGTATATACGCATTCATTCCAGCTTGTTTGCTCTTAATTTCTATATCTTTATCTTGATTCTCAGACAGTCCAACAATTGGAATCTCAGGAATTTCTCCTGCCACCATTTTTTCTTTCAAAATTGAACAGGCTTTCAGCCCATCCATAACAGGCATTTCAAAGTCCATCAAGATCAAATCAATCTTTGTACCCTTTTTGTGGAACTGTATAACTTTATCTATTGCATCCTGTCCATTTAGAGCAGTATGACAGATAGCGTCGTACCCTTTGGCCATCTCTTGGAGCACTAGAAGATTAAAGAAATTGTCATCCACAGCCAGAACTACTGGCCGGGATGCCTTTATCAAAGAAGTCCTTTCTGATGTAAGTGAAGAATGTGTAATCAGATTTAGCTGTGAATTCTGCAAAAAGCTTCTTTTTGACGATGCTGGAATAGTCTTGATTACACTTTGGAATTCGGGAAGCTCGATATATGACTTCGACTCATTCCCATCAAAGATTATTCTCGGGCTTTCATCTTCTTCCAGCCCATATTCACTCTCCAAGTAATAGCTCTTGTAAATACTAAAGGAAAATGTACTTCCAATCTCAGGTTTGCTTTCAACTTTTATGTGAGCTCCATCTTCATTTCGATTGAGAACCTTCACAAGACTGTTTGAAATCATTAGTCCAAGCCCAACACCTTCAGGATTCACGTCCAATGAAGACTGGAGCTTTCCGAAGGTCTGGAAGAGCTTGGCACAGTCTTCTTGCTTGATGCCTATGCCTGTATCACTCACTTTAAAAATAATCTTATTAGAATTTTCAGGGTCTGGCTCAATGCTCAAGGCAATACTGCCTCGAAAAGTGAACTTAAGGGCATTGGCGGTGAGGTTAATGAGGATCTGGCTCAAGCGGTTTTGGTCGGTCTGAATGATTCTGGGGACTTTAGGGTCAATATAAGACTTGAAGATAATTTTCTTGGAGACAAATTGGAACTTGAAGAGGTGCTTGATATTAGGAATGAGCTGGGTAAGGTCAATATCTTTGATGTTGAGGTTGATTTTGTTAGCCTTGATTTGATTTAGGTCAAGAATTGAGTTCAAAATATTGAGAAGGAGGGTGACATTTGTCTTGAGAATCCCCACAAAGTGTGACACCTTAGGGTCGATAAAGTTCTTCTCCATTATCTGAGTAATACCAAGGATGCCATTCACAGGATTTCTCAGTTCATGGGCGACTGTAGATATAGCTTTTTCTTTATTTTGGCTATCTAGCTTCAGAGTTAAAATAGCCTCTTGATGTGAAACATCATGCAGAAGAATAGCATGGGCATCTTCCCGGTCCCACTTTAAGGGAAAAGCCCTGGCTTCGTAAATTTTCTTATTTGACCCAGCATCTACATAAGTGCAGTTAGTACTCTGTCCACAAAAATTCTTTTGATCGACGAGATCTATAAGCTTTAGGCTCTCTTTCTTCTCCTTTGCAGACTGAGTCTCAATGTTAATTTCCTTTAAAATATTAAAGACAGTGGCCAGGTCCTTGATATTTAATAGTTCTTTAAAAGAATTATTCATAAAAAGGACCTTTGTCTTCGCCTGGTTCAGGATTATGATGCCTGAGGTCAGATTTTCACCCAGAAAATCTTTGAATTTGACTAAGGCCTCCTTAGATCTGGAGAGCTCATCAAAGAATTCTTTATTCATCTTGTCAGTTCTCAGCTTGGCTATAGCATAGAAAACAAGCATAGCAACATGTGAGACAAACACTTGTGTGCTATATTCCCAAAATCCCACATAAATTCTGAATCCTAAAGAATATAGTTCGAAAATGAGCAAGAGCAGTTTGCTGGGTAAGGCGCTTCCGACGAAACTATGCAAGAAACCCCAATTATACCCAATAACGAAAACATTTTCGGGTCTATACTCGTGCATTTGATTATAGGTAATACTGTTCAATCTGGTAAAGAAGTAAAGCCAGATGAAGAGAGAGAAGAAATTACCCAAGCTGAACTTCTCAATTTTCTTCAGGAACAAAAGCTGTAGAACCAGGAGGGCGAACATAACGTAATCAATCCAAAGATACTTGCCAGCAGCGGAATAATAGATATTATAGCCAAATCCAAAGAGAAAACAGGCCTATAAATTAAAAGAACGCTATACCCAAATACCAATCGATAAAAGGCTGTCAGCCGTATCAAATGCTTATCATATGCGTCATTAATGACATTCTTTTCAGGTTTGTTCGATTCCATATTCATTTAAATTAATTTAATCAATTAAGATCAATCAGGAGCTTATACCAATGACTAAAATCCCCTCCACAATTAAGTCCAGCCTATCCGCTTTATGAAGGTATATAAACGAAGAAACCTATCAAGATGGCTTGACCTAGTCCAATATGGAGCATTTTGTCCATCTCAGGACGAATCAAGTTACACATTAAGGGATTTTCGTATCAAACGAAATCAGATAATGGAACAGACTCCAAACTCCTAGAAATTCTTAGAAACCACTCTCCATGTATCTAACTTTGAGTTCCTTTGAGTTATATGAGCTAGACCATGGTCTAGTTTCACAAATTAAATGGCTAATCTATATGTAGAACTTTCTTTAGCAAATATTTTTCAAAGAGAAATATTATATTCTCTTTAATTTTCTTAAATAATTGTTAAAGATAGAGAGAGACTTTGAGAAGAACAAGATTCAAAGTAAATGTTATGATTAACCAGAAAAAATTAACAACAGTATTTTTTCGTGAGTCTTTTAAAGGTATTCTCTGTGACAGGCTTTAGAATGTACTCACTCATTCCGGCTTCTTTTGTCTTTTTGAGCATATCCTTTTCCTGCAAACCTGACATCCCCACTATAGGAATCTCGGGGATTTCATTGTCTTCCATCATTTTTCTTAGAATTGAGGTTGTCTCTAACCCAGAAAGAAGAGGCATTTCGCAGTCCATAAAAATAAGATCAAGTCTTTGGCACTTTGAATGACATTCTCTTACTTTGTCTATTGCTTGTTGGCCATTTTGTGCACTATAGCATGTCATTCCCTCTGCCTTTGCCATCTCTTGAATTACCATGATGTTATAGAAGTTATCGTCAACTACTAAAATCGAGGGTTTTGAATGCCTTAACTGGACCACACTGTCCATACTATTATCTCTGACGTTTGAAGTATCTGGAGAATCATCATAGGCAGCTTTCCAAGCTGATGATTTCTTGGGGGAGGAAGGCAATGTTTGATGATGCTCTGGAACTCAGGAATAATTAGTTCATCATCTTCCTCAATTTCATCATGTTCTAAGCCAAGATTACCTGTCTCTACAGGTGAAGTTTCAGTTCGAAACCCGTTTTTATAAATGCTAAAGTAAAAAGTGCTCCCTTTCCCAGGAGTACTATCCACCCTGATAAATGCATCATCCTCATTTCTGTTGAGAACCTTTACCAACGTATTGGAGATCATTAGGCCCAAGCCCACCCCTTCTTGATTGAGGTCTAAAGAAGAAGTAAGCTTCCCAAACATTTGGAATAGCTTGGCACAGTCCTCAGGCTGGATTCCTATCCCAGTATCTGTGACTTTGAACATTATCCTTTCAGGATTATGTGGATCTGGGACTATAGTGATGGTAATTCCTCCTGTTTGAGTGAATTTTAGAAAGTTTGCTGTGAGGTTTATAAGGATCTGGTTAAGTCTGATATTGTCAGTCTTTATTGTTTCAGAAAGAGAAGGGTGAAGAAAATAGTTAAATTCAAGATTCTTTGTCATGAATTAATATTCGAAGAGCCGCTTGATGTTCAGAACTACCTGAATCAGGTTGACATCTCTGATGTTCAGATGGATTTTATTCGCGTTAATTTGTTGCAGATCAAGAATCGAATTCAAAATATTGAGCATTAGATTAACATTAGTCTTCAAAATGGACACAAAATTGGCTACCTTTCCATCCTTGAAGTTCTTTTCCATGAGTTGAGTAATACCAAGGATTCCATTCACAGGATTTCTGAGCTCATGGGCAACAGTCGATATTGCTTTTTCTTTATTTTGGCTGTCTATTTTGAGGGATAAAATAGCCTCTTGATGCGAAATATCATTGAGAAGAACGGCATGAGCGTCCTCGTTATCCCATTTGGGCGGAAAGACCTTGGCTTCGTATGTTTTCTTTGTATTGTCATAATCATAAAAGGCGCAATTAATGCCCTCTGGAGAATTTTTTGAGGAATCTATCAGATTCCACAAAGCCGTATTCTCTTTACTAATTACAGGTGTTTCAGGATTACTAAACTCTATTTTCATTTGCTTTAGGACACATAATGCCGGCTGGTCGTCCTTGACATTGAAGGACTGCTTGAAGGTCTCGTTCATAAAAAGGACTTTAGTTTTTGTATTATTCATGATTGCAAGTCCCAAGGAAAGATAATTTGCGAGAAAATTTCTAAATTTTTCAAGGGCCTCTTTGGACCTTGAAAGCTCCTCAAAAAACTCCCTATTCATCTTTTCATTCCTGAGCTTAGCGAGGAAGTGAAAAAGGAGTATTCCGCAATGAACGACGAAGGCATCTGTCCTATAATCCCAGAAAACAGCCCAAGCCTTAAAGGCTATAGAATACACTTCAAATAGGAGGGCCAGAAGTTGATTAGGAAAAGCATTATCAACGAAACTATGCATGATCCCCCAATTATATCCAACTAGATAGAGATTCACATGTCTGGTCTCGTCTTCCATTGTATCATAAGTGGCCATGTTTAGCCTCGTGAAAAAGTAGATCCATATGGCGAAGTGAATAATGCTGCGGTTGTATTTCTCAATCCATTTTAGGAAGATCAGATAGGCTATCAAGAGGCCCATTGCCACAAAATCGAACCAAATATAGCTCCTTGCAATTGCATGAAAAATATTATAGCCAAATCCGATCGCCATACACACCTTTAAATTAGAAAAGGATAGAGTAAGTTACAAGTCTTGAGGAGAAAGTGAGTTTCATTACATGTTTCTGGTACTCAGAGGACTTTGTCAGCGAATTCTTCCTTGATTTTGTGTCTTTCATTGTATTAAAATTATTTTAAAATGCATTATTAGACTCTAATAATTGACTCATATCAAAATAGAGAATTGTTGACTCAGGACATCATTTCTTAGACCCTCGCGATTCATCTCTAAGACAGTTATCAATTCATCAGAGCTCCCAACCATTCCAATTCGGGAATTTCTCCTATGCAATTGAACTTGTCCTATCATATTCATCTCATATCAAATAATGCAAATTTGTGACTTATAGGGGGGAGCCTTGTACTAATTTACCTTTGAAGTTTCTTTAGAACATCAGGTTAATTATACAATATTCATGTGATTTAGAAAACCACATCCCAGTATTTAATAACATGTTAGGATGAATACACTGAGGTTAGTGATATTTTTTGAAAGACTGTGGACTTGATAATAGTTGATGTTTTCAAGATGGGCACTAGAAAACTTCAAGGTGTGTTTAGTCAAACTCCTAGTATTTATTATAAAATTCTCTCATTCTTTTGTGAATGAAAATTGATTTAGTCTAATTTTCGTGTGATGAAGTCAAAAATACTATAATTCGGTCTTTGTTAATAGAAAAGAAAACAAAATATAGTCCGCATGAAACTATTCACGATAAATTGTCAAACAAATTATAACTTATTATTGATATTCTCTACGCGCTATATATCATTCAATTGTTATATTGTCGAGGAGCTCATCAATTGCAAATTGTTTCTTGTATCTTGGGAGAAGCTATTAACTCAGTTATTTAATAAAAACATCGTACTCTCATATCATAAGTGGTTGATCCAATGAAATTAGTCACTGGAGCATTAGCCTGGTTATCAGCAGCTCTGGCCTGTAACTCTTCCTTGATATACTTATATTTCTTTTGCAACAACTCTTTGAGATGATTGTTCCCAGTTTCTTTGATAGCAATTAAGGTTAGCTTGAGCATATTCTTAATGTCTTCGATCTTGATAACTTGGAAGAATGTCAGATTGGGCTTGTTGTCAAGTCTATTGCTAAAGATTCTGGTTAATTTTCTTTGTGGAGCAACTTACAAGCCTGAATTTTAGTATTTATTAATGCTAGAATTACTGTTTCTGACATTAGAGCTTCCACAGAATCGTCTTTTCAGGAAATCAATGAGCCCTCCCCTATAACAGTGACTTTATGATGGAGGTTGTTACTTGAGAATGAAGATAGCGCAAATCAAGCTGAATAAAACGAGCAAAATCACGTTATGGCCAATGAGTGCTCTGTCAAAGAAGAGGCCAAGTTGGCCTGAGAATTTTCCAGACAGAGTGTTTTCATAGACACCTGTAAGAGCAGCTCCAGTTGAGAAATCATAGTCCTATTGAATTATTGTTTGATAAGCTTCTAATACGCTAGAAAAGATATTGCTGTTTCCAAAGAGCCATATGGCAAATAGCAAATGGACAATAATGATATAGTAAAGGATCTTTCTTATAATTTCTCCCAGCTTTTCACTATAATTTTGAGGGATTCTGGCAGCTCTTAAAACTAAATGGAGTTAGCATATAAAAGACTGTTTCTTACCCATGAATTTGTCCAGGAAATAGATGAAGACAAGCTGAACGGTTGTACTCCAGTACAAGATTGGCATAGTAGGGCTGTACAAGAGGGTCACAAAGATGAGAGTAAGGATTTGTGAGTATCTAACATCAACAGAATATTCTACTCCAAAGTAGAGCTCCTCATAACTGGCCTGGGTGAGCTTCTTGGTATGTCTCTCATCACTTGTGCAGCCTACAAAGGTTAAAGCAACTCCCAAAATGCAATACCTCTATCCCACCATCTTAGGCATTTCTTGAGCAAAACGAGCAAGATCTGGACGGTGGGGATAGTGATGATGTTAATTATCATGGTTGATAAGAGCACAGCCCCGACATTCTCATACCATATTGGAGTAGTATCAGTATATTTTCCTGGCCAGAAGCTAATATTATTGACTCTGGCGTTGATAATCAGGATAATTATGGCAGTATTCAGGAATTGGGCCACAAAGGTCTTAGCAACTCTGCTGGAAAGTTGAGTGGTCAAGCTGGAGTGTCTTTCGAAATCAGAGAGTACTAAAGATTAAGGGATTATGGTTTAATTTACACTTCTGAAAAAGAATTCGACCAAGTAGTTGGTAATAATGACAGCAAAGACAATGCCGAAGGTGATAGCATAGGAAGCGATCTTCTTTTTGAACCATGTGAGGCAGAGTTCTTCGTTATCGGCATTCGGGAACTTTTCATTCAGTCTTTCACTTAGATCGTAACTGCAATAACATTCTAGAAGACCTCTTGACAAATCACCCAATAAATAATCTGTCTCAGCCTCGCTTTGAGTAGGATTGTGGTATTTGGAGTTTGAAGAGCAGTCAATCTTAGGGAATTTCTCCAAATAGCTGTTCTTAAGGGTACTTGCGGCTCCAATAAGAACACCAGCTAAACATAATTAACTCAACAATTGGTATGCTTACTTCCGATCCATAGTGCGATTGTGATAATCCAACTGAAAAACCTTCTGAAGAAAAGAGAAACCTTCGTTTCGCCAAGATTTTCCCATAAAATATTGCCTGGGTCATCTGGGTATTCAGCTATGAGTTCTTTTCCATGGAATCTGTTCTTCTTTGAAACACAGCAACCGCACAGCTTCTTGAACATTCTGTCCCACGCAGATGGATTGTACAGGTCTCTGATAGCTTTCTGGCCTTCCATGGTGTTGAAAGTCACAAATGCTGAGATAATCTACAAGGTGAACGGGATGTGCCATTGTCTTTCCTTTTATTTTGGTGTTCTTAGCAGCCCTCAACTTCTTGATTTCATTTTGCAATTTTATTCTTTTTTGCATCAAACTACTTAATCTTCGCGTAATGTGATTTAGCTTGTCTCTTCTTAGGGTGGTCTATTGTATTAGATCATATTTTCATTAATTACTTTTCGTGATAAGCCCTTTCATGAACTCAGTAAGCTTTACGAAATCAATCTGACCTTCATTGTAATCAGGAGCATAGTCCTGGACCCATTTTCTAATCAGATTATTTTTCTATAATTTAGATTGAGAGTTAGCCTTAGTACCTGCTTGATGATTTCTCCTAGATTGGATTGAAGATATACAGCTCTAGTGGGGAACACAAGCTGGATATCAACGACTTTGCACTCGCTTCTGGCTCCTTTAGAAGCTCTCTCTTCGAGGAATTTCCAAAGTTCAGCTGTGAGCTCTTCCCCAGACATGTTCTCGGGTAGGTTGCGGATATTCAGGGTGTATGCTGAAGCTGAATATGCATTTTGAAGGATATTTTTAGTGGCTGCTCTCTGGGAATACTTGAGTATGTAAGCCATGAGCAGATAAGCCACTATAATGACAGCATCAACCATGACGACCAGGTAAGCAACAGTGCTTCGAGAGATGCTCGTACTGTCAGAGACATAGACATCCTCCACTGTTCCCTTAAGACCTGTAAAAGGGAAAAATTTACCTAGACACTTTGCTGAGATGTAAACATATCTGGTTTTCATCTTTTCGGTACAGGTTGTGGTGGACTGGAATAGAGCGGCTGTGGTGTCGAATTCACAGTATTTTTGTCCATAGCAGGCCGCGGTATATACAGTGTCCAATGGAGTCACGCTTTTACTGTTGCATGACTGATCAACGTCCTTAGGGTCAATAAGGTCCTGATTGTTAGTGTCTGTGGTGATAAAGCAAGCCATAGACAATATTTCCGACACTGGCCAATGTTCCTTCATAGCAGGCTAAGTAAGCCTTGGAATAGAACCCTTCTTCTTGAACACCAGTAACACTGACACTACTGGTACCTAGTATATTACCTAATATTCGAACCCATTTACCAAGTCCAAGGGAGCCGGCAGTGCTGGCAATGAGGAAAGTGTTGAATGTAAAAGAGTCCAGATCCAAGGTTGTTTTGTAGGCTGCGATATAGATTGTTAGAGGAATAATGGAGAGGAGAGCAAAGATGAAGAAAAAAAGGGTGAGCCTTTTGACAAATCTGAAGTATAGAACTATGCCTACTCCGAAGCGGTCAAATGCAGATTTAGTTTGTGAGGAAAGGCAGCAATGAGAACCTGGGCCCACTCTCCACAGGACGTCTTTGCAGTCATAAGGCTTTCCATTTGGCTTGTAAGGGTGATTCTCTTTCACGGCCTGCTTCATTTTCTCGTAGCTAATCATATTTTCTTTCTTTTCGAGATCAAGGTCGACCTTTCAAAATTATAAAAGGAATCAACTCGGAACTATTGAGCCTTCGCCTAATTCGTCCTTAACGGCAAATAAACTGAGATTCCTTGTAAGGAAGGCATTCTGGCTTAAAATATTGTAACGAATGAAAAAATAGAATTACCTCGGTGGCATTTGATTACTAACCATTTTGTTGGGATCATCTAGATTCGTTATCAACTATAGCTTTAGAAAAGGTACTAGATCCCACTGCCTCATTGGGGATTATGTTGAGACTCATGTCTAAGTTTTCAAATTAGTATGAGTCAAAAAGTAATAAATTTAAGTATCAGACCTCTGTTGCATTTCAATATAACATGATTTGAATCCTAAATTTAGTCAATTTTCAGTCCAATTTCAAACTCCGCTGTAGAGAAGTAGCCCAGATTTCAATTTCTTGCTATGAGCCTGTTACAGGGAGCAGCAAACTTACTGTATTTTCAATAAAAACTGCAATTATTCGGTTCACTGAACTAGTACATCTATTATGTTAGAGTCCATTCAGGATATGCAACCAATGTAATTCCCTGTAGACGAGGTATGTTACAAATTGTCGTGTTCTTAAAGTGAAAAACTTTATTATTATTTTGGAGAAAACGTAATTTCACCTCAGATATCACTTGAGTGATGAATAAATAGATTATGAGTTATGAAATGCGTTTTCTAGAACCTTTTAAGCTGAGTCTAATTTTAGAAAATTCAAAAATAAAAATCTCCCTTATTTATAATATTTTTACAGTTTTTATGCTCAGCAATACCAGACAAAGATGTTCAGCTCTAGAAAGTAGATTCATACAAGAAACTAAGAGTGATATAGACGTGAAAGTAAAAAAAGGCGGAATTATTCTGTCTTAGGATTAAGAATATAGGTTTACTGTCAATCAAATTAAGCAAATTCTGTATGTTTCTAAAAGCAAGAGACTATTTAATACAAAAAAGACCATCTTTGTGGAAAATTGACAAAAAGGATGCAGCATTGAGTCATTAGAATATGAATTGAAGTAAACGTACTCTGTTTTGAAAGATTTTATTAGAAAAAAATATTTTCTCTTAATTTTAGACAATATGTCTACGAGAATTACTTCATAATGTATAAAATATACAAAGAAATGACAAAGAACAATGAAAAAGTTGGAGGAAAGCAATATTCAGGCCTATGTGGCATTAGAAAGGTATATAGTCACGTTTTCTCAAACTCTTGATCAAGAGTACGTCTGACTTCATTATTGTCTGCCTCTTGGCATGCTGTGCAGCTTTATTCAGATCCTCGAACCAGGAAATACAAAAATCTTCGCAAGCAAATTGGAGAGCCTCAAGGGCCTCATGTGACCATCTAAAATTTTTGGCTATATCGTCCACCATTCTCCTGAAAGCATTCTTTGGGATTTGAAATTTTCGCTCCTTAGGTGCTTTAGCTGGGACTTTCTTTTGGATAGGCTTTGAAATTATTGCAGGAATGGGACTCATTAGTTGACGAATGTTATGGCTTAGTCCGCTTATGCCAGTATTAGTGCTTCTAGCATCTTCCTCGTCCTCTGGATAGGTTCCAGGGACTGATTTCTTGGCTTTGAATGCGTTTTCAGGGAGCCCAACATGGGCGGAAACTCTGGGTCTTTTTGTGGCGACTGCCTTAACTTTGGGCATGTTTTTTTAGGAATAATTTTCGCAATTATAAACCTAAGCAAAATTCGAAAGATAAGGCGAATCAACTGTTTTTTCATAGACGTGTAATAGATTTTTTCTAAAAGGGGGATTCTGATCAGAATTTCCTCTTTTGATTTACATCAACGACTATATCACAGTCTAATTTATGTCTATTGTCTACACTAGATTTATTCTAGGAACTAGAAGCGGCCTTAGGATAGACCCAAATGTTCTAAAAAGGAGACAGAATATATGAGCAAGTGACCTGTAGAAAATAAATCTTAGAAATTTCTTTGTTCTCTCTGTAATTTTCAGCCAATGTTAGGACGATCTAGACACTTGAGCCAGAATCTCTAAAAAGTGGCAGGCTGAGTCCTTGACTGGACACGATATTGATTGAAATAAAAAAGAAAAAATTTTTCCCCAACCGGGACTCGAACCCGGGTCTGCAGGGTGAAAACCTGCTATCCTAACCAGCTAGACTATTGGGGAGAAGATAGTAATTGAATCTTGTTTCAAACTATTTTCTCCATCTATCTCCTACCCAGAAAGACCATAGTGGAAGTCAGTAGTCTTTTAGGTCTCCCTGCTTTTTTTATTGATTTTCTCCTAACTTTGATAGAATTCTCAGATGTTTTAATTGGCATTTACTTGAGAAATAAACCCCGTTGATAATTAGATGCTGTATCCTATATGATAAGTTACGATAGGTCATATGACCATCCATATTTCTCTCGAAGGTTGGATCTACACTAATTACTTAAAAAAAATTCTGGGTAAAATTTCTATTTCCTCCCTATCTTAGACAGAAGAATCTGCCGATACACCGTAAATCTTATCAAAGAGCCGAGAGAAGGATTTGAAAGGTAATGAATAGGAGTTTCTCTTATTTTCTCTTCGGGGTCTGTCTCTTCATCATTTGCCGTTTCGTTTGCATCGAATTAATAGAACCTTGGGGTTATGAATAATTTAATTCTAGAATGTACAGGCTTTCTTAGCATGTCCTTCATCATCATCATCTTTTAGTAATGCGACGCTTCACTTAAATCTATGCAAGAGATATAATGATAGGCATAAGTCTAGCTCAGTGAGTACATTTTTCATTGATGAATGGGGTTTAGCATTTCTATGAGTCCTATAGGAATTTCCTAGAGACAGGGTATAAAACCAATCTATGTGATAGGTTCCCAATTAATCTTTCAACTTGAATCCCAAGTCTGAACAAATGGGACTTAGGGTTGAACCCAACTAGCAAAGATTTTGAAAAACGTTTTGTTGGATGCGAAATATAGAGAGGTGTAGCGGAGTATAGAAGTCGAATTAGTAGAGAGGGTATTTTCAATAGCGCTGTTGAGCCCGGCCAATCTCAGCATAAACATAGATGGATAGCTATTTGTAATAGTTAGTGGCGCTAGCCTGCAGTTAATAATTTTTTTTATCCTTTAAGATTTAAATACAATATCACAGAGCAAATGGAAAACATAGACTATACTTCTTGCTTTTCAGATCCCTTTGATGAATTTTTCAACCTGGGGTCTGAGCAAACCTTCACCTGTACTTCTGGTTACTTTGGTTCTGAAGGGAGCTTTGAAAATGAGCAATGTGATTCTTTCCCATTATTTTCGATGAACTCAGGCACTCCAAGTCCTGTTTCGACAGTACAACACCTCAATATAAAGGAGAATGCTCCTAAAGTAGCCAACAAACCTATTCCGGGAATCCAGAAACCCAAGAAGAAGAGTACAAGGGCTGCAGCAGGCTCACTCGGCGAAAAGAATCTCATAAAGAACTATGCTAATGCTATAGCCTCATTCGCCATTACTTTCACTGCCCGGCCTTATATCGAGCCTCTCGCTAAAGAAAGAGGGATTAGATTGTCAGAGTTTGATAAATTTGTTCTCCAGAAGAAGAAATCCTTAACCAGTCTGGAATCCTTTAAGGAGATATTGACGATATCCAAGGCTGACAGTGGAAAAGAAAGAATTTTTAAGGAGATCTTTCGCAGAGCTGCGGTGGTTTTTGTGAAGTACTTCAGCGTCAACTGGATTTTTAGCGGAAAACTTCAATATAAAGATATTCATTTGAAGTACCGTTTTAAAATGCTAAGGGGAATACAAAACCCAGAACTGTTCTCCAACTTCAGGGAGAAAAGATTAAAATAGCAAAGTCTATTTTCTCTGATCAAATGAATTTCGAGAAGGACTTTATCTATATTTCAACCTATTAATTTTTTTCCTTTCATAATCAGAGTCCTGAGGATCTGAAAAAAACATATATCTTTTCATTTTTTATTCACATATTTTTCAAGTTTTATGTTTCTTCTCTAGTATGGCAGTCGTAAATTTGTTCCTTAAAGCAATACGCAATATTCTATGCTTTCCTAGGTGTTTGTTTGGTTGATCCTTAGTCTTGAGAGCCTTGGAGTATTTTTAGGTTAAGACAAATTTTAAATTCAAGTAAAATTTACGTTTGACGTCTGAAACCTCTAACTTTGCCTGAAGAAACGTCAGCATTCATTCAATAATTTGAAGGAATCGAACACTGTGTTATAAGTGGTTTGATCTTAGATTGCCTTTCCTCCAGTCAGCTCATTAAACCTAAAAATAAAAAGTAAAAATCTAAAAGATTTTGATAAGTGGAGCTATTAGGCAGGTAAATTACTTTTTTTAAGCTTATCCTAATCAAGATAGCAAAGTTAACAAAATTTTCCAAAAGGATTTTCCTGATGTTATACTTTTTCACTTAATAGAACACAATGCATTGTATTTGGTATCTCTGACAGCGAAATGCCTGTTATTCTGACGAAAGCCCTTATAACCTCAGAGCGAATCCCTTCATTCTTTCTAAAATAAGGGAAGGAAGGATGCAAAATAAAATAATAGGGCTTAGAATTACTAGTAAATGTTTCTCATGGTTACTAATCGCACTTCAAATACTGATTAATTCAAATAAAAACAGAAATAGTTACTTCTCGATTCCAAAGATGAAATGCCATGATTTTTGAGATTTTGGGTTTTGAGGGAGAGTCTTAGTGGACTGAGATGGAGGGGTCAACAGTGAGTTGAGAAAAATAAAATTATAGATAATAAATATTTACTTTGATCTCTAATAATAAGAAAATTGTGCAAATAGATTAGGTGTTAGACTTAACTCAATTGGTAACGCAGACAAATTGTATTCGCGAGTTATAAATATTAAGATTGAATATGTTAGTACTCATAATAATTTTCGATTAACATGGGCTTGAAGCTCTTGGCAAATTATGGTTGAGAACACGAAACAGTTTTGTGGTGAAATCCGTTCTTCCATGCACCAGGTCCCCTTCCTTCACAGGGTTCATTGCATTCACAAGAGTCTGAATCAGAGTCTGAATCAGAGCATGAATTAGAATCTGATTCATCAGAGCATGAGCCAGAGCCAGATTTAGAGTCAGATTCACAAGAACCAGAGCCAGAGCCACCACAAGAGATGGCAATGCTAACATGTTGAGAGCAAGCAGAGTGGCAATGAGGGTCTTCAAGACAGGGTTTTGGAGTTTCGGGATCAGTTCCTTCCTGGTCTTCCGTGCCGGCACTTGCGACTAGAGGACTAAATGGTCTAAGAACTGCTTGGGGTTGTAATTGTGCTAGAGTTGTGTGCATTAAGAGAAATCCTAAAGAAGCAACAACTAAAAGCTTCATGTTTTGTTGTATTATGCAAATTTAATATTGTATTATTACTGCTTTCTGAAGTGCTTACTTATAGTCTCAAAATCATCTAGAAGGTTTTTTGATAATTTATATAAAGTTCATAGTTAGCCTTTCTCTAGTGTGGCAAAGTTGGACGTTCTCAACTCCACGTCATTAGACTAGCATTACAGTTTCAGCATCAACCAATAACCGAGTTCAAAGAAGGTCTATCACCTGGGAATAAGAGCGTCCAGCTTGTAAGAGATGAGCATTTTTTCGAGAACAAATTAAAAATTATTTAGTTCTCGAAAAATAGGTTCATTCTCAACTTTATGCCTCACACTGAAAAGGCCACTAAGCCCTCAACCTCATTTTCATCTCAGCTTCAAGCAACTTGGGCTAGAGGTATGTTCAATGACAGAAAAAGGCTTAAAAGAGGACGCTTCACGGATCACAAAATATTTGCCTGTAATTTTTGCAGGCTGAGCATCCTCATAGAATAAAAACTAGAGCTCATTTCCAGTGAAATGTCTAGGTTGGACTGGGCTAGTAACACTTCATGACTTATCACTATTTCAATAGTTAAAATAAAAATGATAGTTTTCTAATATTTTTTAGGTTTTTCGTAACAAGTTTCAAGGCCTTGACAGGAGGGTTCATTTAGGTTAGAATCGCCTTCGAAATGTCTTAGAGTTGAGCTCTTGAGATAAAAATCTTTAGAATTTGATGAAATGCTAATAATTTTATTTTAAATATCGGTTTTACAAGTAGAGATATGATGATATGTTAAATACACAAGCACAAGCATAGGAATTATTTAAACCCTAAAATACCCATAAAGTTCGACTTTCCTTCAGCCCATACCTTAGCTTTTTCCTGGTCATATACAATATCAGTAATTGGAGTACAAAATCCAGTATATAGCTTCTGTTTGTCATTTTTCGCAAAGTCATAGACGTATAAGGCATCCGAGGCACAGGCCACTAGCAGCTGGCTTTCATCTGAATTAGGAACAATAGAAAATGCATAGGAAACTATCCTCCCATTCTTGATGTTTTCATGGTCGAGGAAGTTTGAACTGTACTTTGTGGGGACAATCTTCTCATTCCCATCGAAACTATATACGAGAAGCTGCTTATTTTTACTTCCAATCACTATATAGTCTTTCTTAGGCAAATAGTTTAAAAGTTGTGTTTCTATAGTCAGAGAAACTGTCTGAAGAAGAATCCTAGATTGAAGGTGATAGATATTGAGTTTATTCTGAAATCCAAGGACAATCAAGCTTCGTGAAGGGATATAGGTCACACAGTTGCAGGTCTGGTCACTGCTTGACTGAGAATAGATTGCTGCAATAGGTTTAATCTTCTTATTGACAATCTTTATGATCTGGCAATGCGGGATTTCTCCGACACTCAAAATCAGATTTTCATTCTTTAGGTAAATTAGACCTTTTTGAAATGCCCTGGTATATGAAGAAATCGGAGTTACTTCTTTAGTTCCTGAGTACTCATAAACAATGATTTTCTTTGTACAGGCTGTGATGAGTGTTTTTCTATTTATGAACTCTATGGAATGAATGGGATGCCTGTGGTTTGTCTTGAAAATAGAGCTGCTTCTCCTTTGGTTCGCATAACTCGAAAGGGAAATGCGACTATGGGTTCCACCAATAGGCTCATAGCTGAAGGTTACTGTATTACCATATATGGCACATCCTCTAGATCCAGTCTTGTGCAATTTATTAGAATTAGTCTCTGATAATTGCACCTTTAAATCCAAGAAGTTTTGCTTGGAGGCTTGAATGCACTTTTCTAAGTATGCAGGAAGGTTCTCCAAGTCATTTAATTTGCTCTTGAAGGCTTTTATGAAGTCAGTATATGTCTTTCCGAAATCGATCTCATGAAATTCCTTGTTTCGAATTAATTTTCTATAGGAATTGAGGGTGCTCTTCAGATCCTCTGCGGTTTTCGTATCCTTTGCTCGCTCATATTTATTCAAAAATTCCTTGATATCCTGGACGTCTTCAGCTTCTTGAAGTTGATATTTCTTAGATAAATTTAATGTAAAAGTCTCTATTTGGTTCAAAACATCCTCGACCCTTCTTCTTAAGGTATTCAACTGGAGAAAAATATTCTCCAGGATCTTTGAGTTTTTTCCATAAGCTTCTACTTGTTTCTTGTATTCTGCGACCTGAATACTAAAGATCGACTTGAGCGGAACAACTTTATGAAAACAATTATGTTCTGGTAAGCATTTGGAATATAGAACCTGTTGGTGGCACAATTCTGATAAAGAGAAATGAGAGTATTTTTCTTCTGGGTGAATTTCGCAGCTGGCATGGGGAATTTTATTGCTTAAGACTTTCATGTTTTATTTTTTGTATTCTTTCTGACTCATACATAAATAAGATTCTATAGATGAATAAATAAATATTCCTTATTCTTAAGGAATTCATGAAAGGTCTTTCCTATAAATGAAAGTAATTCTCAAGTTTATATCATGATCTAATAATGAAAGAAGTGTTGCCATTAAAATATCATTGCGGAAGTGCTCTTCTCAGTAATGAACAATTCTTCAAAGAGTTTGATAAGAAAAGCGGGATGGTGGATAGAATAGATAATATCTGGATTGAAAAGCTTAAAAATAGTCCAGGATTTTCCGGTTTTACCTCTTGATTAAATTCGATTTTGTGCATTTTAGGCTTTTAAGTAATTTTATTTCATAAATATGATCTCGATCAAGAAAAAAGAATTATGTCCATTCTCACAAGAAGGTAAATGACCTGATATAGTCTCTAACTTGTAGGTTTTTGTAAGAAAGGGCCTTGGTGTGAATTCACTCACCAAGCTGGAAGTAATAACAACTTAAAACAACATGTATAATATGTAAAAATCACTTATTCCCTAGAAAAAGAAAAAAAAAGAAAGGCAAGACATCAAAAACCATTAAGGAAGAAGTAAAAAGTATTGATTTCAATCACAAACCTCAGGAAATTAGGATGATAGTAAGTAAAATGCATGCATTTTTGTCACTTTAGGACGAAAAGAACGAGTCCTCATGTAATATCTGCTTTGAGGGCTATGACTATTCACAGCGATTGCCAAGGCTGATTAACTGTGCTCATACACTTTGTTCTAGTTGTCTTAAGAATATATTGGAAGAAGCGAAAACTTGCCCTTTCTGTAGGGAGAAAATCGAACTTCGCAATAGTATTTCTGACTATCCAGTGAACCAGGCAGTGCTATCTGTGATAAATGAAATCAATTCCAGACTTGAAATGAACAAAGAGAACATTCCTAAACGAGAAGATGAGAAATGCCAAATTCATCAAAAGATATTGGAGATGATGTGCAAGGACTGTGGTCGAAAACTGTGTAGCAAATGCCTGACGGAACATCCTAGCGATCATACAGAGTATATTTCCCTGGAGGATCAGAGAGAATCGCAATTGATAAAGAAAAAATATCAGCAATATTTGCAAGACCTACAGGTAACGTGTAAAGAAATAAAGAACGACTGCAAGAAAGCATCTGAGGAAGAATATGATTCTATCTCTAAGAACATTAACCTATTATTTGAGCAATTAATAAAGATTCTCAAGCAAAAGAAAGAAGCAATTCTGAAAGAGGTCTCTACCTCTCTGAAAATCCTAGGAAAAAGAGTTGAGAAACTAAAAATCCAACGACTACATATCTCTGAATTGACCGAAAAAATTGAAACATTGCTGAAAATAGAACTCGATTTTGAAACAGAAAAAAGAGAATTTGAAGCAATTTCAAAAGCCATTAAAGAAATTCAAACTTCACATTTCATCTCTGTAAAAAAAGAGTTTTCCAAGTTTCAGTACAACATTGATCTTCAAGACCTGTACTCTGCAATAGAAAAGTTCAACATAAATAACAAATCAATTTCAGCTAAAAATAAGACTGATAACAAACTTGAGATCCAAGAAATAATCGGCCCAGCCAATCAGATGACCAAAGCTTTGGCAGAAACTCTGAAAATCAATTCCAATGATGAACAGCATCTCCAGATATTAGCTTACCCTGATTTCGTTCCTAACATGAAGGTTCAACTCTTGAAGGCTTTACAAGGAACTCATAACTTGAAAGATCTAACGCTTTCACTGTCTGGATTTGGTGGCCTCCAGAACTCTGAAATCAACTTGCTAAATGAGGCTCTTCTGAGAATGCCATTTCTTACAAAATTTTGTTTAGTTATTGGCCCGACCCCTAATTCAGCATTGAGCTCATTATTCAAGACTCTCAATAATATAACTGCCCTGCAAAAATTCCATATCGTCTTTAGCAACTTTGTCCACGATCCCCGATTGCTTGCAGACCTCTGTCCTCTTAACGTGAAAAAGCTTTACTTCCAATTCTATGAATGCGATTTATCCATACCAAAGTTTCAACCAAATTTGGTACCTAACACGCCACAAAACCCATTATATAATTTAATGAAATATTGTCAACAATTAAAGAAGACTCAAGAAATTGGTTTTGAATTTGAAGATTGTTACATATCCCAATCTTCTGTAAACGTGATAGCACATAATTTACCGACTGCATCCTCAATAACAAAATTCGCCTTCGGAATTTCTACTATGGCAGGAGAGCCTCTTGATCTTGGATTCTTATTTAAGCAGATCACAACACACAAACAATGGGGAAATTTACTTTCGATTTCTCCAAGATTGATTGTATAAAAGAAAATTCGAAAATAATGCAATACTTAACGAACTTTGTGGAAGCTCAAACTCAGCTACAAGACCTTAGAATTGATTTTCCTGCTCAGATAAAATCTATTGAGAGTGTGAATGGCATCTTTGTTATGCTTTCGATGCTTCAAGGCCTAAGGAAACTAAAGTTAGGATTTTCAAACTCACCAGCTATTATCGGATCGACTATTGAAACTTTGAAGGTTTCCCTTGAACAAATGAAAAATCTAAGAAAATTTGATTTTATCAGTCAAAATTGTGCTAAACTGAAGCCCAAGAATATTATTCATATTTCCCAAGCCCTTTATAGCTTACCAAACATTGAATCAATATACCTGAATTTTGATTCTTGCAAGTTAGGAAATACAAAGATTGAAGAACTTGAAGAGATCATTTACTTACTTATTTCTAAGCCACAAGTCACAATAGTCTTTTCATTTTGTGGATTTTCTGAAGAAAAATTTCAGAGTTTTCTTCTCTAATAGATCCTGAACAAGAGCATTTCAATTTAATATTTTAATAGTATTATCTAGACTTTATTGGATCATGTAGTTTGTAATATATAAATAAAGATCAGTGATGATGTCTAGGGATATTTTTATTTTTTTATTCTCTGCGTATGTATGAAGAAAGATTTTGTTGTGACTGAAAATAAAACATTGTCATCAGAATGAGAATACAATGTGATAAATAAATGAAGAATTAATTACCAGCTAAGAATGTATAACAAACAAAGCAAAACAAAACAAAAAACAAAATTAAAAAAAAGAATTATATACAACTTTGAATCTCTCAATGCACTATTGAGGGGAAAAAAATATTGGACACAGAAAATTCCAAAGAATTGGATAAGTATTCAAGAAACATATAGGATTTTAATTAGACACTCCCTTCCTTCGGAGAAATGCTGTTAGCTCCTTTATATAGAATGTCTTAAATGGTCCCTCATTTATATTCTCTTTCCCGTTCTCTTGATACCCAGGCTGATTACTCCTGCTTTCATCGAGGAATTTAAAGAAGGCTTTTAGATCATAATTGTTGGGGTTGTTTGTTTTTGTAACTAATTCGTCCGTTTTTTGAGAATCCATATGGAGGAGTCCCAAAGTATTATTTTCTGTTTCCTCAATGAGGTTTTTCTCCTTATGTCCAGTTTCATTTTTAAATTTGGCAAAAAGAGAAAGCTTCAGGATCTCACCTGGCCTCTTTTGTCGTCTTCCGAGGACCCAAGGACAACTTTTGCTTTTATTCTTCCTTCTTTCTTCAAAATTTGGTGTTTGTAGCACAACTTTATTTGATTTGTTGGATGTCTTTCTAGATTTTCTTATCTCTGGAGAGTTTTCGTTAGATGATGTCTCAGTGCTATGATCCGAATTATTTGCCAGAAGAAGATCCTCAAATTTTCTTTCGTATGGGGTATATCTAGTCAGGTCGTCCTTGTTTTCCCCTGACCTAGGGACATAGGCAATAGTGTTAGGTTTCTTGAGCTTTCTTCTGTCAAAAGTGGGAGAATTCGTAATATCATAATCTTCTTCCAAATATTGAAGTAAAAAGCTCAAGTCAGAACAGTTAGACTCTTGGTGTTCTGTCTCATCTCGTTGTTGGGCAGTTAGCCCTTCGTTAGGCCCCATGCTGTCTCTCGAGACAGTTGTTATATTCATGAATAAATTCGGTCTTTAAAAAGTATCTGATAACATTAATTAGGCATACTCTTATAGTTTAGATAATGTATTCGGGAACAGAGAAAAATTGATTTATTCCATTATTAACGTTATAAGTGATTTTAAGCCTTGACATCTCCATTCCAAATCTCATCTATAGAATCAATGATGTTGTTCTCTCTTCATTTCTGACTAATCTTCACTAGTGTAGTCTTTCTGAATCTTACAAAACTCTGCTATTTTAACTTCAGATTTTTACAAAGACCTCAAAAGGACTTATTTTCTTATTCGTTTGGGACCATTGTGAGGGAAAAATTTGTGTTAGAAATTTAATATTCCTAAAATATTAATCTCAATGGCGAAATGTAGAGAGAAAGCTCAATTGGAATCATTAAACAGGGAAGAATTAGATTGTGAGTCTTCAGAGAATCAATAAAACTGCGGATATTACGGGTATAAATAACGTATCATTTGATGAGATCTTGAAAAGAATGAAATAAAATACAAATGGATATGATGAAATCGAAAATCATGAACAGCAGGGTATTATAACAATACTTTGATCCTGGATCATCAATTTATGTACGGCTTCTCTTCATGATAAAAAATCATTGAAAAGAAGCATAAGGTTATAATCCATCTTTAATTCACTTGCAAATAAGCCCTTAATTCCTGGATAGTAAATTTGGTAAACTTTCCCACAGCTTCTGGCTCAAAAGAAGAAGGTTTCTTATCCAACATTAGCTCTCTGAACTTAAGGAATTTCTGAAATTCAGATTCTTCATCACAACATTTATTAAATGAAGGAGTAGAAGGCTCAAACATTTTAGGCTGTGCCACATCTAAAGTGTTTCTATTACTTGACAATGGCTCAATGTGAGCTAAATTAAGCACAGGAAGTGCATCAAGCGAGAGGAATTTCGGGTCCTGAAGACTGGGAGTGGTGAGTGACTGGAGGCGACTGCTAGCCTTTTGAACTGGAGTGATTTTAAGAGTTGGCTTTCCTATCTTAATACTTCTTGATGTTATTGAATGCTGGCGATTTGTAGGTGTGGGAATAGTATCGGAAAGCTCAAAGGGACTCATCCAACCTGAATTTCCATCCTCGTTGGCATTGTGGATTATGATTGGGGATGGAAGGGTTGGACCATCAGTAAAGGAACTGGCTGTCCCTTGTTTTTCCAGTTGGATTTTTTTCTTGGAGGATTTTGCATCCTTGGCCAGCATATCTAACAGAGAGGAAGGATCTGAGATCCCAGCAGTGCTTGGAGAGCTGCACGCACCAATACCTATGGAGGCTCTTGTTGAGGCTTCTTCATTGGATTTGGTTGGTGTGCTCAGGTGCATCCCTTTCGGGGCGATGCCGATTTAAAAATTAATTACATGAATATTCAAAATCTAATAATTTGTGCTCATATTATTGCTGAAAATATTGCCTTATATTCTTCTCTAAGATAAGCTCCTTTAACTTATCGGTCGAGACTCGCTAGAATGGACCTCAGGCGGTACCAATATAAGAAGGAAGTGGTTGAAGATGGAATAGTGGACTTTTTTGGACCGCCTTTGGCTTTGATTAATTTGATTTGAATTTAATGTTCTAAAAATCTAATTTTCTCTATAAACCTTCGCCATTGTGAGAGGCCTCAAGCCTGCAAATCCTTGGAATATCTCGTGTAGGGTCAAGAGTCGAGCATAGAAAAAAGAAATTTGGTTTAAAGATATTCTTTATGTATCGATTATGAGCAATCAGAAACCAAATAACACTCTAATTTATGTACAAAATGAAGTTATAAAGAAAAGGGATTTGCAGAAACGAAGGATCATTTAATATAAAAGAGTTATGTTAAACAGGAGTTTTTTCTTAGAAGCTCATGCATCTCTTTGAAACTATAGGACCTGAAAATAGGTTCTTCCTTAAGAATGTCTGTTGTTTTTTCAGTCTCATTCTCAGGTTCATCTTCATTTTTTCTAATTAGAGATAATAAGTCACAAAAGAATGTATTCCTCTCAGGGAAGTCATAGATATTTAATGAACAGGCCTTTTTGATTCTTTCTCTGCTGTTACTTCGAGTTTCATCTTTATAAAGCGAGAAAATGGATGGCTTAATGATTTTTCCAGGGTTTTGATCCATCCTGGTAAGGCTTTTTGATTTAGTCCGTTTCGAAGAATTTCCACTATTCTCTGAGGTTTCTTGAGTATTTTGTAAGCTTAACTTCCTTCCTGAGGGTTGATATTTTGCGTAGCCTTCAAATGAAGGCTTGTAATCATATGCACTTTGCTTGGTTATGGGAGAATTGGAATGCGCATGCTTGAGGACATAAGAATAAAGAGTATTTGAAGCTGTGCTCGGTGTGTTATCAGCTGAGTTGGTTGTCGAATTCAGCGATCCCATAACCTTTCTGAAGTCCTTTAGTTGATAAGAATCAGATTCCTCAGCCAGATTTTCAAGCAATGTGCATGGATCCAAATCATATTGGGCCAAATCGTTCGGGAGTGGGACTGTCTTGCTCTTCTTGAAGTTAATCTTTGGGATATGAGTAGTCTGGTTGTTCATTCAGTTCCTTTGCGACAGGAGCTCCGACTTGTTAATAAGAGTTGATTAATATTTATTTAACAACTATTCATACTGTCAGGATAATACATCGGATAGAATCTCTGTAAACAGTGCTCCATTAGGACGCGCAGCACTTCTAAATGGTGAATTCCTGTTCACCCATCAGCTCCAATTGAAATTTCTTTTAGTGCCCATAAAATAATTAAATTAGGAATTCCTTGGATCACCAGGATTGGTAAAGAACCCTCTAAAAAATGATGAATTCCATAAAAATTCGCTTTCTGTGAAGAGAACTCAAGGGGGAATTTAAAGCAAATCCTTATGAAGACAAACTGATTTAAAAGGATTTTTACGAATTATTATCTTACTCTTTGTTATACGACAAAAAATAAACAAATTTACTCAAGCAACAGCATCTGAAAGCAAAAAACTAAAAAAATGATAAGACATTATTACTACTATATTGAGTTAGAAATATTAATTAGCAGACTGGAGGAAATTTCTTAGCTCTCTAATGGTGAAGGTTTTGAATTTATACCCCAATTGACTCGATTCTTGGTCCTGACTAGCTTTGGAATAATTTTCTCTATGTTCAAAAAATTTTTTCAAATGAACTTGGCTAGGATTTCCTGGCTGGCCTACTTGACTATTGGAGTCAAGGGATTTATCTCTCATATCAGATAGGACTTTGGTTTGCTCAGGTTCATCACTCTTTTCAACGGAGTGACGATATTGAGAAAACAAAGAAGGTCTAATGACTTTCCCTGGTTGATAATTCTGAAGGTCCAATCTTGGGTATCTTTTGGATAGATTTTTTGGATTGATGGTTGGACGGACTCTACATGATCCCAATGACAGGCTTGCAGTGTTCCAATCAACAGAAGATTTCTTGGGGCCTGAATTGGATATGGCGGTACCTTTTAAATGTGGACAGACAGAGGAAAATCCTTGCACAAACTGTTCAGGGGAAGGATATGCAAATTGAGCTCCTAGTAAAGAATTACTGTCACCTCCTGGGGAGAGATCGTCGGGATTATCGATACTTTCTGCCAGAAGGGATAGTAAATCACTTGGATTCAAATCTGGGCAGTTGGATTGAGGTTTATTTTGAGTCATAATACCCCTCCTCAAATTAACTGTCCGCTTCAATAGGGTTTTTAGAGAAATTTCCTGCAAGGAATTCATTCCCAGCCCTGGAAGGGAAGCAGACCTCTTTTAATAATTTATTTGCAATTACAAATTTGGCAATCGATTAAGCACTTTCAATATTTTGTTGACTGGCCTATTTCCTTAACATAGATAGTTCAATCTAGGTTTTTTCGATAGATTTTATTGGCTTTGACCCCAAAAATACAGATTTCTATGTTGATTTAGCGGGTTGATTCTTCTCAGTTGGCAATACTTCGCATATTGAATAGTATGATTTTTCAGAACGATTATACCTGCCATTACCACTATAAGCCTTGAGTGCCAATCTGCTAGAGTTGTCTGATCTTAACATAGGGTCCAACCAAGACGAATTGTTGAGGCTTTTTCTTATCTAAATTTTCAACTGAGACAATAGTTGACATTGATTTTATTGAATTGAGATTGATTTGTAAAAGGCTTATTTTATTAAATCTCGATACCCGCTTCTTGAAGCCGACGAAGAAGACGAAACTATGCTTCCACTCCCTTTTTTCCAAGTCTTAAGCTAAAGATGAAGAATTATCTTCAACTAAACAAGGTTTTGTCTAAGAACTATCATTATCTAAAAGATATTAAAAGATATTCGTCCTACAATTTTGAATATGAGAATAATCATAGTCTCTTATTGCATAATGCTGCTGAACCATCTAGTTAGTATAATCAGACTTTACTTTAGAGCCAGAGAGAATTCCCTCGGACAAGTCGACTAAGCAGAACCTTAAAAAATTTTCGACCTGATGATACCTTCTCTGGATGAAACCCAGAAAATTCGAAGCACTAGTCTTCTAAGGTGAAATGAAGCCAAGTTCTCTCTTCAATGTATTCAGCTTGAATTTAAGAGTGGTTGTAACAGAGAAGGACAGATTTTCTTGATATCATATTGCATGAATATCCTAGCAGAGCGTTTGAGAGTGATAACTACTCTTGTTCGTTTTCTTTAGGGTTTTTCTGTCTCAAATTCTCATCAAATATATTAAAAATCATGGAGCCGCTTCGGGGATCATATTTCTCAAGAAAAGCCTTCTATTTTATCATGAATCAACTCGAAAACTTGATTGGGTATGCTTGGTAATCTTTCTAGATCCCTTCTAGCCATTCTCCCATTTTTTTTATTTTTGGGATAATTATACAAAAATGGCCTTCATTAGTTTCTCTTACAAGAAGATGCTTTTTGCAAATATTAGCTGCAAATCGGCCTTGAGATAATGAATCCATGGAAAAGATATGAACAAAAATCAGTGGCTAAATGTCTTGGATATGTTTAAGAGCGGAATGAAGAAGCAATTATTTTTTGATGGCTCAGCATAATTTTCTTGAAGTTATTGTTCAACTTACGAAGGTAAGCCGGAGATCTTTCATCGTTAAGATCTCTTGGTTTACAAATAGTCAGATGGACATATGATACGTTACAATGCACAGAGAACAAAAAAACTATTGATAGATAGAGAAGAACTGAAATTACGTGGTGTTTAACAATATGATCATAATTTTCCCTTAGTATTGGAGAAAAGGGAAGGATCTCTGATCCTTCTAAGCATCTTGAATCTGTATTTCAGATGGGCTTGTTTATATTGAAGTTTTCCACTGAAAATCCAGTTGACACTGAAATACTTTACGAACACTTCCGAAATCCGCTTGAACATGATTTTAAATGCTTTGTCAAGCTCACTATCGTTATTGTTAATAACAAGCAAATCTTTAAAAGCCTCAATACTGGTCAATTTCTTTTTTCTATTGGTGACGAAAGCTTGGAACTGGGAGACTCTAACATTGAGTTCTTGGGCCAGCTCTTTGAGGTAGGGGATAGCTGTGACAGTAATAGCGAAAGCGGCAATAGCATTACTATAGTTTTTCACAATATTTTTATTTTCTAGGCTATCTTCATTCCTGGGAGATGAAAGACTGGTCTTGTTGATAGAAGACCTGACAGTCCAGGTCGGACTGCTCATAGGACTCTTTTTCTTAGAAATCGCCTTCTGAATCGTTGATAAGGAGTGTACTGGCTCCTGTTCTTCAAGTTGGGGGTTGAACCAATTGAAATTCATCTCAAAAGTCTGCTTATAAGGTTCTTGGTTCAGAGGAACATAGTGGAAATCGTTGTAGGATATGAAGTCGAATCCTGTCTCTGAATACGAGCTTGCTTCTGTTGAAAATTCTTGAAGATTCATCAAAATAAGTTATGCATTATACTGATTTGAACAATCAATTTAAATAGGTTCCGATTCAATATTCATTCAGTAAGTATAAGATGGATTTGACAGGCTATCATAAAATAAGAAATAACATTCATCCATCTTCCAACAGACCAATTCTTAGGATTCATGGCGCTAAACTTCTGTTCTTGGGTCCCAGGCTTCGTTTAAGATGTTATTCAGTCTCAGTAACGATGACTCTTTTCTCCTCTGTCCCAAGCCTCATTTCGAAGAGCTGGTCCCTCACAGGCTTGATCTCTGCAGAAAACGCAGAGATGACTTTAGGTTTAACAACCAATGATCCTTTCGTCGGAGATACAAATTAAAGCTCTTTAATAAATCACTGAGTACAGAAATTAAATTAACTCCATACTGGCATGATTTTCAATACTGGGAATATAACAGATCACAGTGTAAAACAGATTTGTGGATATAGACCAGAAGGTCACTAGCATCGATTTTACTAACTTCCAGGTTTGTCCTTAAGAGCCTCTCTATGAGTTTGCCGTACTTGGATAAGATCAGTCCTTTCTCATCGGTGAGAAAATCATTGTATGTCCTGAGTTTTTCATCCTGTGCTGTAGATTTCTCTTGAGACACCATTATCACTTCTGACCCTACAATGTCCTGGTTTTACACCTGAACATCTGTCCTTACGCTTTCTAATTATGGGTCCTATTACCTAGTGCTCCTAAGTCTTAAATAGAAAATATTTTTTTCTCCATCACCCAGCATTTTCTGCTACAGCTGATTGGCAGGTTTATGTTTCCGATAACTTCCTCATACTCTTTTCTTTGGTTTTCAAGTAATAATCATTTCTTTTACTGTTTTACTGCCTATCCTCAGTATAGAAGTTACCCTTAGGCTAAGGAAATTGCAGGATGCAGAGAAACAGTGAAAGCTCGTATGTTTGCCCTGATAATGAATCATTTTATTGAGGTTGTCCTCAACCATGTCCTAATTATTTTCTCTAAGTTTGGCTGAATTCGAGCTTTAAAGAGTAATTAACTTCTACAAGCTAAAATAGATTGTTCGGAAGTAGTAAGAACTGGACAGCATGCTAATATATGGGAAAAAATACCATTAGTCTTTCGGACAGAATATCACAAACGTCAAAATGATTTGAGCCCAATCAACAGAAGGACTGTTCATAAGATATATTAGGGAATAGAGGAAGAAAGAAAGCTGTATTCAAAGGATTTGTCGAAGCCGGAAAGAGGTTTATATGAGCTGTTAAGAAATCTGGCATTACCAGTGAGTTCTAGAAAAAAATGATCTCAGGACATAATCTAGATCAAAAGTTTGGGAGCTTTGCAGTGAGGTTGAAAATCTTGCCCAAGCAAGCAGCAAGAAATGTCATGAAACGGAATTATGAATCCAAAATTAATAAAACAGGACTAATACGACGCTAGCTCGTAACTTAATTACATTCTTCATTTCATATTTACTTGCGTAGTCCATCCTATCCCATGTTTTCCTCTATAATATCAAGCAAAAATTTAATTCACTCACCTATCCATCACTTTCGACCTCTTCTCATATTTATTCTTTATTTAACTATTCCTCATGATAGCTTTAAAATGAGGAAATCATGAAGAATTCTTCTCACAATGTTTATTCTCAATGAATCAGCAATTCTCCTAACGTACTAAAAAGAAAAGAGAAAGGGCTATAAAGCTTTTGGATCTTTTCTTTAATTTTACTTATCACTAGTTTAGATACCTTAGATGTGTGAAATCTAACTAATAACCTTTTCAGAGAGCCTAACAGTGATGTTGTTAAATAAGAGACTGTATCCTAGCTTGAAGATTATAGTATATTTGAAAAGCGGTTAAATTGGTTACTCGAGACAATATTGGAATTCGCTTAATTTGATAATAGACTGCAATTATGATATAAATAACTACTTTTCAATTTTACTGTTACTTCTTTTGCTCTTCTGATATTGATATATCGCATAAAATTAATTAATCAATCACAAATTGATGTACAGCCCTCAATAAATTTCTCTTATGTTTTCATGAATGTATCTATCACCTTGGCCCACAGATAGAGGCCAAATACTGACTAGAGTTGAATAAGGCTTGTCATAGCCTCTAACAAAAGTGATAATTTTCTAGCATTTTTTATTAGTGAATACAACTTAGGACTAATTGTTTAAATAGTTATAGTTGGGATTGACTTCTATATGGAATTGTGATAACCCGCCAACAAGAAAATAGTCTTAAGCTCCAATAATCTGGAGATAAATGTTTTGGATTAAGAATTCTACTCAAAAGAGATGAGAAACATTTAAGGAATCTTCAACTCAATTTTTTTTCAAATTGACCTGATTTTAAAATGGCCTCTAACCTTAATGAGTTGTGTGGATGCAAAATCACAGCCACAAATCTACAAGAGAATGTTAAGTTCACTTTAATTTTAACTTTGCTTTACATGATACGAAGGGACTCTAGAATTAGAAGGGAATGAGTTTCTAGCTATAAATTTAGTTTTAGAACTAATATGTTCTTGGAAAATTTCTTACCCCCCATCAGAAGTTCATTATAGAAAAATTATTAGAATAAGAAAATTCTGTCTAAATTCTAATCTGGATTCTTGTACATTCTTAAGTTAGGCCTGGCCCCAGAGATATAATTTCATCTAAAAAAAGCAAACAAACTAGTAAAAAACACTACAAAATGTCACTATTCCCAGGAACTCTTTCTATCAGACCCATTTCTGCTAAACTCTTACACAACACCGAGCATTTCGGCAAGATGGCTCCCTACGTCAAGATTAAGATTGGCAATCACGTTGAGAAAACCCGTGCTGCTAAAAAAATGCACATGGAACCCTCATGGGACGAAGAACTCATATTCAATATTACCGACGAAACCATGATCGATATCGAAGTCAAACACAAGGAACTCATTCACGATGACCTCATAGGTACTGCGAGCCTGAGCTTAAACACTTGGCTCAACAGTAACAATTTCAGCTTCAGTGAATGGGTTCCTCTTTTCTACAAGGAAAAGGATGCCGGATCCCTCTTGTTGGAAATGAGATTCACTCCTGATGCAGGCTTCGGAGCATTCAACAAGAACGTCGGCGCTCAAAGCACTAACTTGGGCACCCAACAGAGCACTCAGAATGTTGTCCTTGGCCCTGTTACCACAGGAGTTAGCCAACCTGCCAGCCAAACAACCGTCTCCCAGACTACATTTGTTGAAAAGTCCACATTAGAGCCTATTCTTCACTCTGAGACTGTCCATGTCCAAGAGCAGCCAGTATTCATCAAGGAAAACCCTCTCGTCTACGAAAAGGAAATTCTCAGAGAGAGGCCACTTATCACTGAGAAGGAAATCATCCAATGCACCCAACCCATCGTTATCGAAAAGCCTGAACTCAGAGAACACTTAATTCACCAAGTCCAGAATCCCACTATCGTCCAAGAACAGCCAGTTTTCAGATCTGAAGCCCCTCTACATGTCAATCAAAGACCTGTCTTGGAGGGTACTCCTATCATTCAGAAGGAGCAAGAATTCTACAGAGAAGAGGCTCAAATCTTCCATGAGAGACCGGAGCTCTACAAGAAGGAGATCATCACTGAGAAGCCCATTATCCATGAAAAGGATATTATCCACGTTGAGAAGCCAGTTATTGTGGAGAAACCCGAAATTATCCAAAGAGAGTATGACTACATTGAAAAAGGAGAAGTTGTTAGAGAGCAACCTCTCATTCACGCTGAACAAACAGTCTATGCTACTGAGGAGCCTATGATCAGAGACCAACCCATCATTCACCAAGAGCAAGCAGAATTGATCCAAACTAACCCAACCTACATTCAGGAGAGACCAGAAGTCTACGAAAAGCAAATCATTCACGAGAAGCCTATTATCCACGAGCAAAATATTCTTCATACTCAAAAGGAAATCATCCACGAAAAACCAGAAGTTCTCCAGACAAGAATTCTCCACCAAGAACAGCCTATCCTTAGACAAGAGCCTGTTCAGTACCAAAGACAATCTGATCAAATGGCAACTACCACAACTACAACAATTACCTCAACCCTCCCCATGGGCCAGAAACTCAGAGGAGACAACAACCCTCTATCACCATAAAAAACAGCTATCTATTTTCGATAGTGCGCGTTGATAAAGTTCTATTCGTACCTATTTTCTCTATATTTGATTAAGAGTTAACTCTTCCGAAAAAATAAACACACAGCTCTCCTTACCTAATTGACCCCATTAATCTGCGAATAAGAGGCCATACTAGACACACAAAATTCAAATTCCCTTGGAAAGGACTTTTTGAAATGATAATAGAATATTCGAAAGTAATTCTAATTTGAGTCCAGACTAAATAATTAATTTTCTCAAATACTATTCTAAACTTAAAAAAATATGCGAAGCGGGATTATCATTTTCCAAGCAAAGTATGGCAGACTAACTCACAATACAGATTGGTTAGGCACAATGAACCCTTACGTGATAGTTAGAATGGGTGATCAGAAGGTAAAAACAGAGCCTGCCAAAAACATGCACTTAACCCCACGGTGGACATCTCAGCTAAATTTAGTCTACAGGAACGAGACTCACATGCAGATCGAGGTCAAGAGCAAGGAATTGTTGAAGGACCGACTTATTGGGACAGGAACTATTGATCTTACCAAGTGGCAACAAAAGGGAATTCAGAAGTATAGTGAGTGGGTTCCCCTGTTCTACAAGCAGGTCCAGGCTGGGGCAATCCTGGTGGAAATGTACTTCCAGAGGGATCAAGCACTTGGACCGATGGAAGCAGTCATACAGAAGGAGATTATTCCGAATTTGAATAGTCTCACTCTGGCAGGAGTAGAGAATAGACATATCGCAGAAGCCGAGCATAAGCCTATGCCGATATTGAGCCTTCCTCATAACCACATCTCCTCAAGTGATTACCATCAGATTCCTTATAATCCTCAGGAGAGACATGGGCAAGTTATGGGGGAACAGCCTGTTATGGCTCAATCGACCAATGTCGTCTATTATTCTAAGACAGGCTCCTTTGGAGATGATCCTAGGCTATATAAAAGCGAGAATATATCGCATCAGGTCAATGCCCAACAGAATCCTGTTTATACAGATAAAATTATAACTCCATTGCGTGACGGATCTGTTCTAGTTGCTCCTAAGATTAGACAATATGCAGAAGCCGTAGATAATAGTTACCACAGTGAAAATATACCCCATCAGGGTCCTATCCAACAGAATCCGGTTTATGCCGATAAAATTATAACTCCACTACGTGACGGATCTATGCTAGTTGCACCTAAGGACAGGAAATCTGGAGAAGTTATAGATACTAGTTATCACACAAACCTCGCAGGTAGGCCTACAGTAATAAGTTCTGGTTTTCCAAGAAGATCTGTGAATACCCAGGCACAGCCAGAACCTAATGTGCAACTACAACAGCAACTACAACAACAGAATAAACAGAGCGTAATAGAGTCTAAGCAGCCAGTAAGACAACAGCCTGTGTATCAGACTACGATTACTTCAGTTAGAACTAGTACGGTTCAGAAGGGTGGAGGGAATACATTAAGTCAAGTATTAGAGAAAAGGGGCTATAGAGTTTATGATCCGGAGCAACATGGGCCTAGGCTAGGAATGATTTTTGATGATGAAGAATAAAATGATAGCTTTAGATTTTTCAAATTTAGGCTACTCAATTTTGTCGTTAATTCACATTTCTTCTTGAAATGCATATTTTATTTTGAATGTAAATTATAGGAATAAAATAATTTTCTTTTTTCTATAAATTCCTTCCTAACATTTTCCCTGCATTCGAAACCCTGTCAATTAGTCTTATGGGACTCGAAATATGCACAATCAACAAGGAACCATGGTACACGTTAATTGAAATTGGAGAATAACCTATATATTGCCCAAGCGAAAGAGAAAGAAGAGAAGAAGGGGCTAATAAATAGGGGATCTTGCTGGGTTTAGTAAGTATGAAAGACTGAATTTTCTTTAACGTGATCTAATTTTTGATTTAGAATAGTTTGTTTGGATTTCGTAAAGAATATTCTCCTCATATTCTAAAATTTCCTTTTCAGACTTTTTAGATTTCAGGCCTAAACGCTATAATTCTAACGAAAAACTATCAATGAGTACGTTTGTCCAACAACAGAGATCCGGCCATCTTCTTCTAAGACCTATCCAAGCCAAGCTACTTCATGACACAGAAAAGATCGGGAAAATGAGTCCCTATATCAAATTCATCCTAGGAAATACCATCGAAACCTCTCCTGCAGCCAAGCACATGCACTTGACACCATCTTGGAACTATGAGATTGTTATGAGAGTTAGAAACGATTCAATGCTAAAAATAGAACTCTGGAACAAGGAATTGCTCTCCAAGGATGACTTAATTGGATCCTGTACTATTCCAATTTTTGACTGGGTTGCTAAAGGCGCTGCCAATGGATATAAAATAACAGAATGGCTTCCTTTGTTCTATAAGGACTTAGATGCTGGTGCTCTTCTTTTAGACATGACTTTCTTCCCTGATGGTGAGATAATGGGAGTCTCTCAAGGCATGATGACCCAGAGCACACAATTCCTAAGCGAGAATCTAGGAGGGCAACAGCTGAACCAATCTAGAATGGGCTTTGCCACAATTCCGACCACGCAATCTTATGTGATGCAGAGCAATCGACCATATGTGAATACAGAGACTGTTGTGGTGAAAGACGAGCCAGTCCGTATTCAAGAAAGGCCTATTGTCTACGAAAAGGAAATTATTAGAGAGCAACCCATTATCGTTGAAAAAGAAAGAATTCTAAATGAACAGCCTATCATAGTTGAGAAGCCCGAGCTCCATGAGAAGGTCGTTCATCAAACTGTCCAGCCTACAGTTGTTCAAGAACAGCCAATTATGAGACAAGAAAATGCTGTACTAACCCAGAAACCAGTGTTAGAAGGGCAACCAGTGGTGTACCATGAAACAGAAGTCCAGAGAGACCAGGCTCAATATTACAGAGAAAGACCAGAGCTCTACCAAAAGGAAGTTATCATGGAAAAGCCAGTCATTCACGAAAAGGAAATCGTCCAAAGAGAAGTCCCTATTATTGTAGAAAAGCCCGAAGTCGTCCAAAGAGTCATGGAGCATAGAGATCTCCCAGAAACAGTTAGAGATCAGCCAATTATCCACCCTGAAAAGCAAATTTACACTGATCAGCCTGTTGAATTAAAGGAGCAACCAATCGTTCATAAAGAACCGACTGAACTTTATCAAGAAACCCCAGCCTTTATCAAAGAAACGCCTGAGCTCTACGAGAGAAGAGTCATCCATGAAAAGCCTATTATCCATGAGCAGCAAATTCTTAGAACTGAGAAAGAAGTCATCCATGAAAGACCAGAAACGTTTACTACAAGAATTTTCCATCAAGAACCAACCATCCGTAGGGTTGATCCTACAGGTCGTTTCACAACTGAACAGGCTAATCCTTAATTATGATTACTCTATTGATATTAATATTTGTTATGACATTTTCATAGATATATATTGTTTTCGATTCTTTACTGAAATCTAAAGCCTAAATTATCTCCAATAAACAACTTTTCTCTGAATTTCTCATAAAAATTCCCCTGAAGAAATTCAGGTTTTAAAGTTTTTTTTTTTGAGCAAATTTGATTAAAAAAATATCTTTCTTAAATATAATAAAAATTATTCCTAATATGGAGCAACAAATCGACACCCAGTCACTCATCGTCAACGTCCCAGGCACCCACGAGGCAGTCACAGCCAGAATTGTCAATGAGAATAACTCCTATATCTTCATTTCTGGAATGATTGGCCTTAATCCTGAGACCGACCAACTCGAAAATACTCTCCAGGAACAGACCAAAAGAATGTTCAACAACATTCAAAACGTCTTAAAGCTAGCAGGAAGCTCCCTTGACAGAGTCGTCAAAATCAACCTCTTTGTCACCAGCGAACCTCATCTCGCCGAAGTAGAAAAAGAATATTCAAATTGGTTCACTAATTCCCTCCCTGCCAGAACCAGGGTTGTCGTTAAGGCCCTTCCTAAGGGAGCCTTAGTAGAATCCGAAGTCATTGCCTTAGCCGACAATAAGACCAAAGTCAAGACCTTACCTGGCGAAAGAATCCCTAAGGCTCTTGGCCCATATGTTATGGCTAAGCGCCTGAGAGCTGATTCTAACTTCGTTGTCCTCTCAGGAAGCATTGGACTGAATCCTGTCACTGGAACCTTGGCTGATGATTTGACTGAACAGACCAGGCAAACCTTGGCTAACATTAAGAATCTTCTTGCCAGAAGTCACAGTAGCATGGGAAATATTATCAAGACCACTGTATATCTTACCGATATGGCTGATTTCCAGACCATGAACACCGAATATGCTAAATGGTTCGAGGAAGGTAAATACCCCTGCAGATCCACTGTTGCTGTCAAGGCACTTCCTAAGGGAGCCAAGGTCGAAATCGATGTGATAGCCGTGGAAGACGAGATGCCTAGCTTCTATAACATCCAGACTGATGATTTTCCCAAGCCCATTGGACCCTACACTGTTACCAAGAGACTTGCCCCTAACACTCCCTTGATGTATATCTCTGGCATTATTGGCGAAGATAAAGAAGGAGGTATTCCTGAGAGTGTGGGCGAGCAAACTCAACTTGCTCTTCAGAGTATCAAGGAGATTTTGGCTAAGGCAAACGCTTCTTTCGATAATGTTGTGAAGGCATTGGTCTATTTAACTGATATGGGAGACTTTGCTGCTATGAATGACGTCTATAAGGACTTCTTCCCTCAAGGAAATGAGCCTACACGTGTTTGTGTGGCTGTCATGGAACTCCCCAAGAAGGCAAAGGTCCAAATTGATCTTGTTGTGGCCTTGGCGGATAAATAAACGACTTAGTCCGTTTTGTTGTATTGACATCTAGAACCTACCTATCTTCAACCGTACTGTTCGCATGCAATTAAACCAAATTATTAATATCCAAATTAGCTAGAATAATTCCTAAATTCCTTCCTGAAACTAGTTTTATGGAAACAAAGTCATCACACATGGATCAGGAAACCCAGTTTTAAACCCTAATCTATTTTTAGCTTTGGAAATTCAATCCCATGGCAGGATCTTGCCTATAAATGGGTTTTTATATTAAATTATTGCACTTTTGTTCTAGAATACAATGAAAAATAATCCTCTCATGAAGTCCGACTTCTGACGGGGCAAGAGGGTAGATAAGTGCACTCTTCATTCCTTTTCAATGGTTCATGTCGAACATATCCTTTGAGTGCAGCTCACCAACTCTCTTTCTAGATTTAGAAAAAATCCTAGGTTAGCTCGAAATCTGGAATTCCTCCTGATACAGGAACTTCTAACTCTCTTTGAGTAAGAGATCTCCTAAGGAGAGAGGAAGAATTTTACTGTTGTTTAATGGAGTTGGTATTGGAAGTAATAGAATAATTTTGAAAACAAAGCTGAAGTTTTTTAAGCTAAAAGAACACTGTAGATCCTCTAACAGCAGTAATCGTGAACTGAATAAAGTTGAGCCATCATTTTTCAGGGCCCTTTGTTTCAGGTGTTATGCTGGCCGCATGTTGTTATCAGATATATAAATTTCTATACGTTGTTATACTTTGTTGGGAAAATGTTTCTATGCTTGTCTACATCATAATGGAATTTTTCTTACAAAGTATATGCTAATTTCAAATTCGACTAATTTAGAAAATCTTTGATGGTTTAATTAGTGAGTCACTTTCAAAGAGAAATAAGTTGTACGGGGAAAATATTCGGACTTATTTCCAAGCTTGGCTTCCTTATTAATGGAGCCATCATGTTGTTTTTGCCATATGCAAATCCATATAACACGGAAATAGTTAAATAAAAGCAACAATATGCCAATATATCGAGTACAAATAACCAAAAAAAGGCCATTATTTAATCTTCGAAGTTAAATAAGTAAACATTTCTGGCTTTCTGATTCTTCTCAGCATTTTGTTTCTGTATTTCAGGTGTTGTAATTTATGATGCATTTTCCCATGGAAAATCCAATTAACTGCAAAATACTTCAAGAAAATTTCACAAAGTCCCTTAAAAATTCGTTTAAAACTTTTCAGCTCCTCCGAATCATCGTCATAGATGACTAACAACGCTCTCAGGCTGTCTATACTATCAACAGACTCCTTATAGGTCACAATAAAGTTCAAGAACTTTTTATCGTCAACCTTTTCCTTTTTCGCGAGATCGCCCAAATAAGGTAGGGCATATTCTGAGGCTGCAAATGCAGACATGGCTTTGCCATAATTTTTTACTATATTTTTAGCGAAAGCTGTATCTTGACCACTTTTAGGAGATGAGACAGATTTCTTTTCAACAGGCTGTCGAATGATTTTAAAGGGCTGAGATTTTGAAGGAATTCGTAGTGCCTGTGCTGGTGATGGAGGGCGAGCCTCTTGCCTATGTTGCGCGGCGTTTATTTTCTTCTTTAGGATCCTCATGTGGATGAATAATAGTATATAATATCGTTAGAACTAAAATATGATAATAATCACGATAAATCTGGTTTTAGCCTAGGGGTTGGATTCTAATTCGAAGTAAAGAAAAGTTCGGCGGCTTTTTAATCAGATACTCTCAATGCACAAATTTATAGAAAAAGGATCGAAATGGGTTTTAAAATTAATTCTTGTCAAGAGCAGCAAATGCTCGAATATAAAAAATTAATCCAGTAAATTTATCAGCCTTCTCAAAGTCTAAAGAAATATTACAAACAACCTTCAACAATTGCCTTTCCTTAAACGAACAACACATAAACTTTCAATTCCTCCCACTCCTAGCTAATGAATCAACTCAATTCTATTTATAAATGTATAATCATTTTTTCAATTTTCGACTTAACACCACAATGAATCCATTGTTGTAGAACTCATTTAATCCGATCAATAACACTCTCCTTAGGCTAGTATAAAGCCCGCTTCTTGAAATGTCATCATTCTTAAGGGAAGCCCCTGAGTCCAAATCTTCTCTTCCCAAATTAAACTTATTTCAATACTAATCCCACCAGCAATATATCGCAACCCTTTGTAAAATCAATGTAGGGTCTATGCAAGTAGCAGTTTTCTCCCTTTATCGAATACCGTTTCTAGCTTGGAAATCTCACGAGTTAGATTCCATAGTGATTTTGCTAAGCGTGTATCTAATCAATTGTAAGCTTATATTATCTCTTATTTTCCAAACCTCTGAGTATTTTGCTCTTGAAATATCACATCTATGTGCTCGAAACTGATTCCAGTAGTCTTCTAAGGAAAATTTTATTACAATGAGAAAAGTGAGGAAGGCTTAAAGCTTTTGCGAAATCACTGGAAAAGGCTAGCACAGCTAAAATTTCAAGTGGATTTACAGATAGAAAGTGTGCCTATGTCAACTGCAGGCGAATGCATGATCTGTAAGCGTAGAAGACCGAGTTTAAATTTTCTCCCAGTTGATCAGTTTATTTCTAACTAATTAAGCTGTTCAGAATTCTAATCGAGAATGAAACTTGGTCAAATTATATCAGGCAGATTCTAGAAAGATTGAAGGGTCTAATTAAGCAAGCCATGGTCTCCATGCTCAGACACCATGATGTCATGACAGATTTAGTGCGAAAATTTGTACAATACATATCAAGCACGCTGTAAACAGAAAAGTTTACTTAATAAAGACTAAATGTTTTCATGACATGAAAAATAAGGTTTTCCCTTCAAAGAAACACCAAAAGAAATCGAAGAAACTATTACCATTTCTTCTTTATAAAGGTGAGAAGCTTGCTAATTTCCTTGCTTGTCAAAGGCTTGACAAGACAGCAGGCCATTCCCACATCCATGCAATTTTTCTCAATTTGAGGGCTATCATAACCTGACAGCCCTATTATAGGCACATCTTCCAGCTCTTTCTTAGAAATTTTCTTTTTGATTTGAGATGCCGTTTCAAGACCATTAAGTCCTGGCATGTCATAGTCCATGAGAACAAGGTCGAACTTAGGACCATTTTTCTTCGAGTTTTCTAATTTTTCTATAGCACTGTAACCATTAGAGGCCAATTCGCAGATGAATCCATTTGACTCTAGCAGGTCCTTAGAAGCAGTTAAGTTGAATATGTCGTCATCAACAAGCAAAGCAAAATAACTATTAAAAAATGTCTTTCCTGTGATTATCGAATTTGGAGAAATTCTTAGTGGGCTTCCTAAATAAGGCATCCCATTCTTTTCATCATTACAAATCTTCCTTTGCTTCTTCCTCAAGTCTCTTGTGCTAGATTTTGAGAAAATGAACTTCAAGCCGGCTTGCAGGTCCTCTGCCTTTGCTGTTCCCATTAGCTCATCAATACGAGTCGTATCTAGGGTCTCTTCATGTATTTCATGAATTAAATTATCTTCGATAGAAAACTCCTTTCCTTTATCATAGTCAGCGTAGATGCTGAAGTATAGGGTGGCACCTATCTTCCCATCGCTCTCGATTTTAATCTGGTTATTCTCTTCATTTCGATTTAAAATCTTTACTAAAGAATTTGATATCATTAGCCCCAACCCCACTCCCTCTTGGTTCATATCCATTGTGGATTGGAGCTTCCCGAACATCTTGAACAGCTTATCACAGTCTCCAGCCTTGATTCCGATCCCCGTATCTATAACTTTGAATAATACTTTATTCTTGTCGCTTGGATCGCGGCTTACAGAAACTGTAACGCTCCCCTTTGAAGTGAATTTCAGGGAATTGGCAACCAGGTTTATGAGGATTTGATTGAGTCTGTTTTTATCTGTCTTGATGCACTTTGGGATAGTAGGATCAATTCGTGTGTAAAATTCAAGCGATTTTGTCTTAAATTGGTATTCATAGAGGTCTTTGATATTGTTGATCACCTCATGGAGATTGACTTCATTGATGGTGAGGGTCAATTTGTTAGAGCGGAGCTGCTGGATGTCCAGGATTGAGTTTAGGATATTCAGCAGTAAGTATACATTTGTTTTCATTATGGCTATTGAACGGAGGAGGGTTTGATCATGGGTACTCTTTTCCATAATTCGAACTATACCCAGAAGACCATTTATTGGGTTTCTTAGCTCATGAGAAACTACTGAGATAGCCTTTTCTTGATTTTGATTGGCGAGTTTGAGAGATAAAATGGCTTCTTGATGCGAAATGTCATTAAGATGAATAGTAAAGCATTCCTCTTCATCCCAGAGCATAGGTATAATTTTAGCCTCATAACTTTTCTTTTGAGAGTTATTGTCCAGATGGTAGCAATTAAGAATCAACATAGAATTTATATTTGACGACTGACAGGACTTCACAACGTCCTTCAGGGATTGAGTAGACTGAGATCCAGCGGGAGCACCTTCTGAATCACTGTGATCACCAACAGCAACTTTCCCGAGGAGGTTAAGGATATTCTCTCCTTGCTTATATAGGAAGGCTAAGTCAAATGCCGAGTTTCTGAAGACTAGGCTTAGTGTTTTCTTATCAATGACAAGGATAGGGGAGGGGAGGTGCTTGGCTAAGAGGCCTTTGAAATTGAATAGGGATTCTCTAGAATAGAATAGCGTACTAAAGGCCTTGCGACTATATATTTCAGTTTTCAGATGAGTGAAGAGTAAATAGCTGATGAGGATTAGATGATTGACGAGGACGACATAAGTGAAATTTTGAAAGAAGACTAGCTTGATCAATAGGGCATAAACTTCGAAAATGAGGAGAACGGCAAGGTTAGAGGCTACTTTCTGAAATAGGCAGTGCAAGATGCCCCAATTGTAGCCAAAGAGATATATGGTCTCGGGGCTCAATTGAGGAAAGGCGTAATATCTCTTCAAGGTTGCAGTTGTGAAACAGTATATCCAAACAATGTAAATGAAGTAGTGAACAAAGGGATTCTTCAGCAGCTTCTTGTGAAAAATCAGTATGAATATGAGTAAGGTAGCAAGAATCCCGTACTTTATAGAGAGGTCTTCTTTTATCATCCAGAAAATAACATAGATTAGAGTAAGAAAACAAAAGCTCTATTAAGTGAGAAAATGAGTCGAAATGATCTTACTAGTTTGTAGAAGCAGGTTATGTCTAATTTATGCTCAAAGTAAGCCTTCTCGGCAGAAGAGCAGTCAATATTTCTCATATTGTCTTAATAAATTTAAGTAAGTTTGAGTATGCAATTAATGAATTAAGACTCGATCAATTTTATAGTCAGTTTTATTCAGTCTTTTATTTTACTTGATGCCTAAGTAACTTCCAAAAGTGACTGATTCACATAAACAGTCTAAAACTACACATTTCAGTGGGAAGCTTCAAATAAACTCTTGTTCAAATCAAACCTACCTTTTTTTTCCAATTTGATCAGCCATGCCAGCGCGAGTACACTTTGAGATTTTGTTTTTGTTAGAGAAGACGAATCTTTGACTATTAATTCATGAGATGGAATCTACGGTGTGCTATTGTAGTTCTTGAAAGGTTCAGGTTCAAATTTGATTCGCTGTATTAATTGAAATTAAATCGTTTTATCGAGCCTGCCAGGACAACCGGGTAAATAGGCAGAAAGAACTCATCTACGAATCTGGACCTCTCCGATCATTTTCAGATTCGATTTTTCATCTTTCTGGAGTTCATCAATCTATTTGTGACTAAAAGTAAGGTTTTCGTAAGCACCAAGAGCATCAATTTTTCGCTTATCTTAGGAAATTTTGGGAAATGCTTTAAAAATGTATTATTCGTTTCAAGGTACAGAGAAATTTAATAAGATGCGCTTTGAGAGAACTTTGTGTTTAATTCTCTAGAATGGGCTGGGAAACATGTTAAATATTATGAGTTATAGGTCTACTGATAAGCTGATATAGGTTTCAGCGGTGTTGTTAGCAAATTTCATTGTGGTATTCATTTAAGCTCCACTAGTTACTCAAAGGAGAATATTATAACATGTCCTCAATAATAGAAAATTTCATTCTAGAAAATAGAGTGATATTTATATTCTAGTTAATCCTTAGCCCTTCTCAATCAGAGACTGATATTGTTAGTATATAATATTATTCCAACTATCTAAAGGACATAATCCCTTAGGTAATAAACTTGTTTGTATCAGATAGGCTAGAGTCAAGCGTGATTTTAGTGGTTGTAGGCTTAGAGTACAGGACTAGTACCTAATATTCCATAGAATTAACCTTTAAGTTGATAATCATACTTATTAGAATTCTAAAATTTTTAGAATGGAAGACAAAACTAGAATTTTCTGAAATATGTCAGAAAGAGAGTAATTTAGTTCAAATTCTTGTCCAGACTGTCAATAATCTCAAAATAGAAGCCTAACTCTGATAATAATACCAAACATTATGACCTAATCATGTGGGAACTTCGATAAATAGTTCACCATGATTAATTAAAATAAAGCTTTTCTTTTTCCCTCAACAATTGCTCTCCTCATCATGAAATTGGTTCAACTGATTGATAAACTGTGCTATCCAACTTCCGAGAGACTAAGACAAAACAAAGCCCAACAAAATCTGATCTTTCATGGTAATAAAGCATATTGCATTGCAGTATTTGCCTGTCTCGCTGTTTTGATCTTGGCCTCTCTTTTCCTTCTAAAGCTTCCAAAGTTTCCAATGAGGGTGGCTCTGGCTCTTGTGGGCTCTAATTTTCTGGTGTTGCTACTGACATGCCGCAAATATCCACATGTTTTTCCATGTTACCATATACTTTCTGCAAATTTATTCAGTCCCTTGGTTTATAAATCAGCAGGAGGGTGCTTCTGGGCTTATGCTGGATGTTTTACTTCCCTGTAACGCTTCTTGTCCTGGGTAAAAGCTGGATATATTCAATGATAACAACTGGAATTTCGATATATTTATATCTTTACCATCTCAGCCCAATTCTAGCTGAAACGATGATAAATCATGATCCGCATGAGTGTATCAATACTCTAACTACTGCTACAGTCATTTTCCTCTTGATATTGGTTATTATTATGAGCATAGGCAACTATATGTGGATGAAATTTAATGAATGCGCTATCGAAGCTGGCAAGTTAGAATTCGCATACAATCAGCAAAATGATTTCTTATTAGGGGTTTTCCCATGAACTGCGCAATCCATTAAACTCCTTGATAGGGAATATTCAGCTAGCGTTATTAGAAAGAATTGATCCAGTAGTCAAGGAATATTTGGAACAAGCTCAAATTGGAGGAGAGATTCTTTTGCATTTTATTAATAATATTCTTGATAGTGGAAAGGCCTCAACAGGAAATCTAGGAGTGAGCTGCAATAGTGACTGTAACATCTTTGGTATTTGTGAACAACTCTGGGCGATTTCTAGACGAATTGTTAGTCATAAGAAACTCAATGGGATACTAAAGATACATGAGCATGTTCCCAACTTTTTGAAGCTTGATCCCTATAGATTGACTCAAATTATGCTTAATCTTATAGGTAATGCAGTTAAATTCACAACAAAAGGAAGAGTGAATGTGGAGCTAAAGTGGATGGAGAATCAAACTAATATAAATGAATCGTTATTCGAGCCAATTCCCTATGAAGAAATAGATGAAGGTCTCTTTGAAAAGAATCAAACTTCTCTTTTCTACTTAGACGATGAGGGTGCTTGGGTTTTACACGTAAAAGACGCCCATTTTCATAACAGATTGATCCCTCAATATGCAGCCTCAAGGATCAAGAGTGGAGTACTAAAGATAACAGTTAGTGACACAGGCTGTGGGATTCCTTCTGAAAGTCTCAAAGACATTTTTGGTAAGTTTGTGCAGCTCAATACCGAAGCAATCAAAAGGCATGTGGGTTCAGGGCGGGACTCTACAACAAAGGAGATCGTAAAAAAGTTGAATGGAGAGATCAGAGCCTTTAGCAAAGTAGGCAAAGGAACAACCTTTATTATATGCATTCCGTGTAAAAGTGCAAAGCCACCTGAGCTCAGGCTGTCCAGAAGTAGTGAGGTGTCAACCTTTTCCTCTAAAACAGTGAGAGGAAATTTAAGAGTACTTGTGGTTGATGATGTACCCTGGAATAACCAGATAATTGCGAATTATGTTCAAAAGGTTGGAGGAACACCTATTATAGCCTTAAATGGGGCAGAAGCTTATGAAAAGTATGAAGAGAGTCATAGACAAGGAAACCCTTTTGATGTTGTGGCAATGGACTATGATATGCCTGTAATGAACGGCTATGAAGCCCTAAGAAAGATCAGGGTATATGAACGAGAGAATAATCTACTACCTACTTTGGCTATTGTGATAAGCGGACATTGCGATCATAATATCATAAGCGAGTGTCTTGATAGCCATGGAGATGTTAGAGCTAATTATTTCCTCAAAAAACCCATTACATTCAAACAACTTCTTGATGTTTTGAGTAAAGTCTAAGGCATTGACAACTCATCAATAGATAAGGTATTCATTCCTTTTAGAAAATTTCACTTATTTCTTGCCTGCTTCTAACGTAAATTCTAATTGTTTTTTTCTTCAAGTTA
>Ga0065720_1018982_pt1 | contig 48326 bp, 44 predicted proteins | sample Thericmetagenome_FD_59107 | JGI IMG/M metagenome (GOLD analysis project Ga0065720, IMG submission 59107) | Thermophilic microbial communities from the Joint Bioenergy Institute, California, USA of rice/straw/compost enrichment - eDNA_2 v2... | ecosystem: Engineered > Solid waste > Grass >... | reverse complement strand
TATTGTTATTTGACTCCTGGATGAAACTGACACTTTTGTCTGGTGGAGTAGTTGGATCCCACGCAGAAGGAGAGTCTTCTCTCTCTTCGATTTCTCTCTTGCTAGGTGAGGAAGAAGTGTTTTGTTGTTTTGTCCCAATCTTGCTCTTGGATTGATTATCTAATTTTGATATGTAAGTCTTTTCTTTTAATGGAAGCGAATTCTGATATCTGAAGATAACATCATTCTTCTCGGCTAAATGAGCCCTCATTAACTCTAACTGCTTATCTTTCTCGTTATTTAACTGCATGAGCCTTTTGATCTTTTCTTGTAATGCATTAATGTCTTTTTGCATAGCATCTCTTGAATATTTCTCATGTTTTTTCTTGAGAAGTCTACAAATTAATGGGAAAGCCATCAAATTTTACTCTAGTTCAGATTTCAGGCTTTCATTTTCTCTTTTTAGGTCTGCCAGGCTTTCTACACCATTGAGTTTGAATGAATCCTCTCTACTCGAGGAAGACTTTTTCATAGCAAACAGTTCTTTTCTATAAAGGTTGCCCTCCAATGCTGATTCTTCTATAGCCGCTTCTAGGTTTTTGACTCTCTCCTTATATTGTGCAATTAATTCCTCCATATTAGAAATATAATATTTCAAGTCTTCTATCTTCATATTTTTCTCATGCAGGTCACTAGCTTGGTCTTCTATCTTTTTCTCACAGATGATCAATTGCCTTTCCAAGTCAGGTAACTTGAGGATACCTAGATTAGTCTATTTATTAGAGATGGAAATCAATTTTTACCTCAGTGGATTTGTCAATCATAATTCCTTTTTTTAGGTTGGAGTATTTTGCCAGCGTTTTCATTATGACCTCTTTCTGAGCCCCAGTTATCTTGTCCAAAGTTTTTTTAATATTCTCCTCAGCACTTAAGAGTTCTGTCTGTTTTGTGATCTCATCGTCAACATTGACTATACATTAGCAAGGATAGGAGGAAGTTACCTATAGATGCAAAGTTTTCCAAACTAGTTAAGACTTCTTTCAGACAATGCATAGCATTACTGGACTGATAGTTCATAAGTTTTCTTGTTTTCAAAAAGTATTCGACCATTCTATTGCATTCATCATATTCATCTGATATCTTTTGAAGGATCCCTTCATGACGTTCAATAAGAGAATGAGGGGATAGGGTCGATAGAAGCGAATCTAACTTAGGATCAAGTTTAGCTTCATTTTTCTTTGGATTGTCTTTTGAGTTTTCTCCGAATAGTAGATAAGACGGTGACTTTTGAAGCAAAAAACTCTTACTTCCTTCTTTTGATAGCTGTTGAGTCAATTTTCGGCTTTCTTGAGTAGGAAGCGTTTCCTCTTGAGTTCTTTTAGGAACTGAAACAGCTCGCCTTTCGAATCTATTATTAATGATTACTCTCTTATCTTCTTCATTTCTTTGTAGAATAAGAAGATATCCACTTAGAATGTAATTCACATATGTTTTATTCAGATAAAACATGCGAGAAGTGACTTCCGAAACACATCTATATCCCAATGCTGTTAGCCATCCGCATATTTCTTCCAGACATATTGTGAATATATCCATAGACTAGAACTAAGTAATTGTGATAGATTACACTACTTTGGCCATGTGATCTATCCAGACAGGGCTATGCTTAGCTTTCCAATAATTAAAACTTTTCTTCATTTCGTTTTCCAGTTTGCGTAGAATGTCTCCTACTCTTTTGCAAGTATTTTCCAGCCTATAATAAGTTTCAAATTGATAATAAGGTACTGGAAGTCATTCTTATTCTTCATTTCTTCAAAAAGGAAGATTTCAAGCGAAAGTTATAAATAAGTTTAACAAATAAGAATTGTTTTCTCTTTATTTTCTAAATAGAAATAGGAATCATGATAGATTGCTACAAGGACCATTCATTTCTATTCCAAGGGAGCTCTCTAGCTCAATTTCACTGTCATTGCTTGTTTTATAATTTCTTATTCACTAGGTCTCTAAAAATAATTCAGAATTGATAGAGTTCATAGTAATATATTTTTGAAAAAACCTCTCATATATAAAGAAATACCATGATGTCCAGAGGGTTCAAACTTTCAATTTTTGATAGTTATTTTTTTCATTAAATTTTATTGAAACATACTGCTCATGGATAAAGAAAAACCAGCCTTCTTGAATGAGCTAAAAAAGAGGCCTGCTGATAAACCGTTGACTCTTGGTGAGCTGTCAAGTTTGCGAGAACTGGGCTACAAATATTTGAGAGAAGATACTAATGCTCTTGATTTATTGATACAATATTGCAAACATCGTAATCATTTAACTCTGGTCATTGATCTGTATAGCAAAATTTCAGGTAAGAATGTGCGAAAAAGCCTTCCTTATGTCTACAATCAGTCCTCTTATGCAAGTGGATAATACACACGAAATGATTAAATATGGTGCATGGGCCCTTGCATGTCTTTCAGAAAACGTTGAAACCCATAAGAAGATTATCAATGCATCAGCCCTTCCTACTCTCAGTCTTTTGATCTTGAAGCAGATCCACTACGAGATCACAAAATATTGCATAATTACAATTTCAAATTTAGCTCAGGATGCTGAGAATTATGATCTTTTAATTTCACTCGAATGCAGGGAATATTTAATATTGAAACAACTTGATCAGGGTGATAATGAAGTTCAATATTATATCCTCAGATTTTTGTTGGGCTTATGTAGGAATTCTGGAGATAAAGTTCCAAACATGCCAAAGTTTCTAATAATGACCCATTATTTAGAACCACTTTTGAGATGTGTTGTCTCTGCTGATGAGAAAGTGGCTCACACAACACTTGAGCTTTTAAGGTGCCTTATAACAAGTGATAAAAATCAAGAAAAACTTATGTCATTTAATATCACTGGAAAATTATACCACCTATATCACTCATTCAAATCCGGTGGAAAAGAAAGCTATGACATTATGAAGTAAGAAACTGAATGAAATACTTATCAATCATAGCTCCATTGCAAACATTTTCAGAGCTCTGTTAAAGTATAGTGTCAATCAAACTAGATTGGCTAAAGAGAGATATATCAAATTATTAATAGATTTCCTAAGCCACAACCACTTCGAGCTTGCACTTTCGGTAAATTAATTACATTTCTCCTAATTTTAAGTCCTCAATTTGTCTGAGTCATATGTCTGAGTCTATTGAAAGTCACGACAAGCTTGTTGAATTTGGTGTTTTAGATATCATGATCGCTATTCTTAAAGAAACTAAGCACGCAAAGCTGTATAGACAAGTAACTTGAATTCACTATTAATTAAGTTGAAGGCTGCACGATTCGTGGCAAACATATCTTGGAACACAAAATATCAACAAATTTTACTCGATAAAGAAGTTATAGAATTTCTGTTGGGATCGTTAGGAGTCGCAGATAAATGGACACTCTCTCATAGTGTAACAGCTATTTCCAACTTATCTTGTATGCAAAATTTCCACGAAACTACAAAACATAAGTAAGAAATTTTGATATATGTATTAATATAAGAAATATAAAATATTTGATTCATGTCATGGATAGTGAGATGGGAGTCGAAGATAAAGTTCTCGAAGCTGCAGCTATGGCTTTGGCTAACTTCTCAGCTGATTTTTACTATCATGAACATTTTTTGAAGGAGCCAGAAATCACTATGCTTCTAAAAATCTTGCATGAAGGAAAGGAAGGAAGAATTATTGAACATGTGTTGGCCTTAATCACAAATCTATGTACCAATCCCGCTAATGCACAAAAGTTGTACCAAAAGCATCTCGGAGATTTATTGGTCAAAAACTTGGATGTTGGGGTAAGAATTTTTATGAAGAGTCTTTATCGATAGAAAAATCATCTTCTTGGGTTTATTGCTAAATCTTTGTCGGGCTTAAGTGTGCTTCCTGAAGTCAAGGCCTTTATTATGGAGAAAAATCTCATAAACCATATGATAAACACAATTTATATAGTTGACCCTCATGTTCAACAGCAGGTATACATTAAAGAATTTGATCTAATAAAATTAGATTCTCCTTTCTCTTTTAACTCTGCTTTCGACATCTGAGATTTGCCATCCTTCTTTCCTGGAGGAACAAGGCCTTGCAGTATTGGAGCATTTCTTGCATAAAAATGATCAATTCTTTGTATATGTTGCATGCAAAATGCTATCAATTCTTAGCAGAAATAAGGAAAATGTGGTATGAAAGGAAAAATATGGTATAAAAATCATAGGGCCAACTACTACAACCAGACGTAATCAACAGTGTCTTCAAGTGTGGATTTCTCAAAAATTATATCATCCTCAAGGAAGCAATCAGATTTTTCACTCACAGTTTAATTAATCTCAAATGTCAGACATCCCTACCTCTAGTCGACCTAATATGCAAGCTTGTCCTTGAAGCACTGAACTTTTTCATCGACAAGGAGACGATTGATCTTGCCTTAGTTTCTCTTTCCATGATCTCTCAATTTGACAGTACTTTAAGGGAGATTGCAAACCATACAGACATATTCGCATTGTTGTCAGAGAAATCGATAGAAGAAATATTGCCTCATGCTGAATTCCTGATTCTTCTTATCATGAACTTATCGATGATTCCAGAAAATGATCATATGATTGTTAAATTCAAGTTTATTTCTATGTTCAATGAAATGATTGATGATCTGAATGAGACTTGCCATTCGTATATGCTCTCAACTCTAATCCAGGTGTTCAAGTAAGTCCTTTTTTCAAAATATTAATTTGTGAGGCATGAATTTACTGAAGAAATTTTCGCTCAAAAGGCCCATCAAATAATAATCAGATTACTTCAGAAAAACTATCCTCACTTCAAGAGTGATATTATCAAGCTCATTAATGTAAGTCGAAGAAGATTAGATTGTAATATTAAAGACTATCCTGGAAAGCAGTATACATTATCCAAACGAATTACTGGAAGTCATTCATCATCTCTGTAGCTCTGACGATAATGAGAATATAGATGATGAGATGCTGATTATCCAAACTAATGTTTTGGCCAAATTCTCCTTCAATTATGAGGTAACAATATCAATACAGCATAATAACTTTCTTAGAGTTTGAAATACTTCAAGAAGAGCGATATTGTCAAATTTATTTGCAACATCTTGGCAAATCATGATATTGACAGAGTTGTGACGTTAAACTGCGTTATCATCTTATCCAATATTTCCCAAGATCCTGAAATCTTAGATCAAATCCTTCAGAATAATATCTCAGATGTACTTAAAATTTCAGGCATGAAGGTAGGAATTTAGTTTGTAGATTTAACTCTATAGCTGCCATTCAACTTGAAGAAGCCTTTTATTAGAATATTGACTTTCCTGACTATGAGCAGTAAGTTTGACCCTAAACTCATTCCAAACAGGTAAGAGGCTTCTTTCTAGTTTTAAAATTGACTAGCGCTATTGGATTATTATTTGATACAGTCAGAAATTTCAGGAACGACAATGATGGAATATTGATGCCTAGCATAATTTGCTTAATAAATCTCACTACTATGGGCTATGACGTTATCTATTCATTTTCCAGAAGAAGACTGATTGATCTGTTATATGAAATTGTGTCGGTATCTTTATTTTGTCTGAGTTTCTTAATGTCTTTAGGAGGATGACATGGATGTGAACATTGTTTCTAGTTGTCTAATTATTATTTCAAATATGATGATAACAAGAGACATCTATGATGACAACAAACACATAATTGACAATATTATAACTCTTGCAGATGAACTACTCCCTGCAGCATCCTCTACACACCCACTAATTTTATCAAATTTGCTCAAGCTGATCCATAATTTAGTCATAATAGATACTTCAATTTTAGCACCTGAAATAGCCAGCTCGTAAGAAAGAAAATTTTTTAATAACATTATTAGCATTGTTGCTAAAGCAATCCAGATATTTACAGAAATCTCAGACTCTAGCACAAGAAATGTCATTTTGAGTATTGTTAACTTCATGATTCACAAGAATGACACTTATGCAATCATTATGCAAAATCCAAAATTCTTGGATCTGATTCTGTCAATTGCTTTTGAAGAGAAGTCTAGCTTTGCAGTTTACGAGCTTCGTACAGGAGCATTGTCTCTGTTGGTAGTCATTTCTCAGCAGAAAGAGGGAATCGAATTCATCAAAAAGAATCTGAATTACGTTGAATTCATGGACAACTTAATTGAGATTTATAATGATTCTTCCAGTGATCAACCAAAAGAATGCATGCTTCTAATTCTAGCTAATCTCTGCTATGAAAAGTCCCTTATAAAGTCTTTACTCAACAAGCAAGACCATTTTAATTTCTTATACAATACTTTTGTAACAATCTTCAGCTACAAAAGTGACTCCATGCTGGCTAATACCTTCAAGTTAGCTATAAATTTGAGTGCTGAGCCTACTATCAACAACTTCTTAGCTAAGGAAAAATTATTGAAGATCTTGAATCACTTATTCTTCCAAACAGGAATTCCTAAAAATATCAAAGACCTGATCCAGATATTTTTGTCAAACCTAAGCTTCAATCAAGCCAATCATCCAGACATGATCAAAAATGGCTGTATTGCTGTCTTTGAGCATTATGACCCCTCAAATTTCAAGAAAGAACTTGACAAATATGCCTTAACAAGTTTGGTCAATTTAGCTCTCAACAGCAAAAATTTCCATTTGCTAGAAAACGAAATCAATTTGATTAATTCTTTGTCATTGATAGATGAGTTTGACAAGCCCATTCAAGTCAAACTACTAAATGCAGCAATTGACTATATCACTGAAGAAGATAAAAAGGGAGGGAAGAACTCCATTACTGAGTCGAGAAAATCTCTAACTGTTGATATCTTTGCAACTATCAATTCAATGATTGAGACTAACTCTCTCTTCCTTATCAAATACTCTACTGAGATGTTACAAAGAATGGCCAGGACGGCTGTCTGTCTGGCAGCAGAATATGACTCACAATCACTGTTTCAGAATCTTTCTAATCTCATTTTGAATCTAGACAGAAAGGATATCAAATACTACAACCTGCACACTTTGTGCCTAGTTAGCAAAACCCCTTCATTCTTTGAGAATGCTCTCCATATCGATCAGTCACTGAAGCTCTTATTCGATCATTGCCAGCGAGTATTCAAGACTCTTAAGGAAAAGAAAGATGATTCAAAACAAATTGATCTTCAATACGATCTCATATTCTTCCTAAAACTATTATCAAATTGTGCTATCTATGGAAAGAAGAACAAAAATTCCCAAATTTTCCTCATCAACAAAGATTTAGAAGACTTCCTCTTTAATGTGATGGTTTATGCAAATAAGAACTCAACCATCCTCTTGAACAACGTCATCTGTTGCTACGCTAATCTCTTCCAATCAGAAAATGTTGCAAAGTTCGGCACATATGGAAGAATCTTTGACCATCTTTACAATCACTTCAAGAAATATATCAAGAATTCAAAGTCTGTGGAAGTTTATATTCTAGGCTTAATCCAATTGGTCCTTAAGAGCAAAAATTATTTGCTAGCTGAATTTGCCAAAGGAAGGCCAGGAGCAAATGATGTAGAAAATGCTGACCAAAGCTTTGCTTCCAATGTCACTAGATCTGCTCAAACAGGAAGCAACATTCGCAAGTTTCCTACAAATGAGACCGATATAGATAAAGATTCAGTCGAATTTGATAGTAGGTCTAACATTGAGTCTGAATATACAAATCCACATGAAAGTCCAAAAGATAAAAGGATTATTCATCATAGTACCTTCATGCAGCAAGGAGTTAACCAAGCAGGCATTCAGAAAACTTACAGCTTAAGAGGAAATGAAGAATATGACAGTTTCAAGAAAATTATATTTGATAAAGATCTCCAGTTCATCTTCAAATTCATTTTCTACATCATGAAAAAATACCTGCCAACCTCCAACAATTCTAAGATGAATACTCCTAGCCAACAAAATTCTGCTGGTGAACTAGCACTCCCACAAGGAGGAAGAACCTTATCCAGAAAGGCAACTTCTCCGCTGCATTTAGATTCACAAAATCAACTTCCTGAAACATCTCAAACTGAATTAGATACCTTCTTGCTTATCTCCAATTTGGCTTACCTTCAAGATAACCACAAGTATATTTTAGCTTCAAAGCTTCCTGAGCATTTATTCAATTATATGAAGAATGAAGCGAATATGAATCATGATGCATATAAATATGCAATTAGCTGTGCTTTGAATCTGGCTAATAATAAAGGATACTATAAAAGAATCAAAAGTGTAGACATGCTTGCTGTTTTGTCAAAACTCTATGAGAAAAATAAATCCTACTTCTTGGAATACTCTACAGTCTTTTTATTACAGATGGTTTGAATTCTATAGATCTTAATAACTCTTAGGTCAATCACGATAATTCTGAAGACTTTTATAACTCCATGGAAGAGTTCATTGCCATTGTCACTCTAAATGTGAAGAACTTAGATCAAAAATCAGCTTCATACAAGAAGAATCTCACCAAAATTTTAGTCTTATTAGAAAGCACAATCAAAATCGGAAGGCTCAAATATGTAAAATCCTAATATGTTTTGCTAACTCACTAGAAAATTGCTAAAATTCCTCAACTATTTGATGCTATCTTTGAAATAATTATAAAAGGTGATCAGAGAATGGAAAGCTTTGAAGAAGTAAACCACTTTATGTCAATCCTGACCCTATTTGCCAACTCGAAAGAATGTATCAGTCATCTAACCAAGTATGGGCTTAACAATGTGATCAGGAGTAATTTGAAATACTTGAATCAGATTGACTATTTGAACCTTAAAATAATTAAGAATTCTCTTTCCTCAGAAAATAATAAGTCTAATACTGCTGAAACAGCATTACATTTATTGGTTCAAAGACTCAAATTCCTCACTAATCTAATGACTTTATTGGATGCTACTCTTGAGATTGAGGCTACTTTGGGGTCATCATCTAAACTTAGGTTGAAAGTAGTTAAGGATAAGAGAGTTGTGAATAATGAAAAATCGGAAGAAATGCTACTCACATTCGCCAATATGTATGACTCCTTGGATATGATTGTTTTGCTAAAGGAATTCACAGATAATAACAGAAATTTGATCCTATTATCTGAAGCATGTTTGCAGATTACCAACATCCTCCTTAAATTGTAAGTAATTGATATCGACTTGCCTAATAACTAGGCGATCCTTTAATTTTGAAAACATAATGAAGATCTTAACAGTAATAACTAAACTTTCAAGGAGAGATAAAATTGTTGATTCTGAAGAAGATACTAACAATCAATTTGATTACATCATTACCACCGTATATCACATCCAAGAAAAATTCTATTCCCTATATGAATATCAGGTTTGAGTTGCCAATCATTATTAACAACTTAGGTTGGCGAAATTGTCATCGTGATTGTTAGAATTTTTAATGAAAAGGACACAACTTTCCTTAAGAGATCATCTTATTTGAGCTTGAACAAGATTCTTGTGAAGTTGGACTTTAAAAAGCTGGAATACTCCCTCGATGAGGATATTAAAGAGATTATGAACATGCTTATCATTAACAACACAGAGTTCCTCGATGTTGTTCATAAATACTATGCAACCCTAATCATCAGGAAAATCATTTTAATGTATGACATCCCCCCAACTTCACAGGTCTTTGAAGAACTGCTTGAGGTAAGTTGTCCTATAACTCATTTGACCGAATAGTTTTCTGATCTAATGATTGAGAGTGTCAAAAAGTTTTCTAGCTCTCTGACCCAAAATTTGTCTCAAGTCGAAGATATTAGAGCTGTGAACAAGACAAAATCATTTTCAAGTGGCTCTGACATTAAAAACAAGAGAGAAACTGAAAAATTATTTATTGTGTTAATCTTAGAAACCTTTATCATCCTATACAAGTTCAAGGACCTTCACTTTAAATTCGTGTCCTCTGAAGTTCTCAAAAGTGTTGTCAAATGCTCACAAAAGATCAGCGATATCAGCCAAAAAGTTGAAAAAGAGCAATCTCTCTCAAACGTCCTCTACAACTTCACTAAGCAGGATGTTACTTACATTACAAGAGTTGTTAGTTTAATTCTTTATGAGGCGTCATACTTCTCTGACACATATGAAGATCTTCTATCAAATCCAGTTATTCAATTTATGGTCAAGGAGCTATCTAATCCATTGAAATCAATTCACACAAGTATCTATAATGCCTTCATGAATGTCTTTGCTATCGGAAATACAACTCTTGTTCCACAGGTACTAGAGGAGATAGGAGCACACGTAGAAAATATCAATGAAGCTGCTTTGTCATCCCCTCCAGAAAATTACTCTACTCTGATTCCTATCATAGCTCTACTTGACTTTTTCTATGATAAGGTTGTCAAAGAAATTGGAAAAGAACATCAATTTGCTATAGATGAGCTGATGAATATTGCCATGATCCTAACTAACGCTTATGCTGAAAAGCCAAATTTGGATATTCCTAAATCAGTCCTGGGAAAATTGATTGAACAAGCCGAAAAACATCTCCAAATTAGAGCAAGATTATTCTTTGTGTTACTGAGACAAGCCAAACTAAACAAACTTGGTCACCAGAATGAGATTCAGAGAGATGCTTTACTGAACTTAATTCTTAAAATAATCAAAAAGGACCTGACAAGTATCTTAGTGAAACATCCGGAACAAATTTCTGACTTTGCTCTTATTATCCACGAGAAATTCATGGAGCATGTTCTAGCAAAAGGAATAAGATATCTTGAGGATGCCACTTCCTTGGAAAATATATTTTTCTGGGAATATTTTGATGAGGAGATTAGGTAAATCGATATAAACTCTAATAATTTTTTAGTGATGAGGAAATGCTGATGCTAGATGCTGTACTAGGTCTTTATCTTCTAATGCACATTACAACGAAGCACTTTGATTCTCAATATTTAACAGAAATATACCTGTTGCTTGATAACATTGCAAGAGGGCTCAGCAATCTCAAAACTACAGATGTACTATATTCAGGTCTTATCTCTAAATAAATAGGTCATAAAAGAGTTCTACAAGAGACTACTCAAAGAAATTCTTTCTAATTTATCACATAACGAGCTTTTTAAGAAACCTTAATTATGTTTATCTTTCTGTATTAATATGAGTATTCATTTATGAATATTATCACTCAGTTTCATATAATCAAGTAAAAATGGCTAATAAGACCAAAATAAGAGTCAAAGGCAAGGCCAACACTGATCCAGATGAATAGCCTGGGTAGAGTGGGGCAGGATCTTCAACATAACTAATACTAAACATACCAGCCTTGGCCAAGGAGCATGTGCATTGGCCAGTTAAGGGATCATATGACTCAACACTCTTAATTCCATGAATTCTATTGTTGGTGGTATCTATCTCAGAACACATTAATTCAGTGGAAACCTTGAATGTAAATTGAAAATACAAAATTAATTTTACATCTGATGAGCATGGAACGGTAAGTTGGTATGCATTTGGAGCTCCTGCAAAGTTAAATTCTTCACCATTATCCATATAGAAGCCAACAGTGTAGACCTGATCCCCAGAAACCAAGGTATTATAGCCGTTAAGGGCACTAATTGAACTGGCTGGCATCGTGCTCAATCCAACTTGAGCCTAGAAAATTACATAGATATTAATAAGTTACCCCAGAGTTAATTAATTCTGTTGAGAGAATTGTAACACTAGCAGTACTAGAGGTATCCAACATTCTCTTTCCAGAAGGATTTTCTAGCAGAGTAAGGAAGATCTTTGGAATTTGTCCATTGTTCACTAATTTTTCAAAGCGAGCTTTTGCTTCTCCGATATCCAGCTCTTTGTCGCTATCAGATTGCATAGCTAATACATAAGCTCCAATCAACTGCTTGAAGTTTTCTGCAGCCAATGATTGTTCTCTAGCGAGAGTCTTCAACACAATATCGGCATCTAGTTCTTTGGTGACTTCCTTTTGTAGTCTTGCTTCAAGAGCTTCAGCAGCACTGGACTTAATCAATTGAGTGACAGTACTGAAAGCAGCAAGAACAACTTCTTTAGGAATGAATCCTGATGTGGCATCAAATTGATCTCGTCCAAGCTTTGAGGGGTCAAACCCATCTTGTTGAGGGTCATAAGCAACATCTGAGGCACTGTTGCTGTTAGTTTGTCTCTTTTGTTCCTTGATTTGTTGGGTAAGGTCCTTCAAGGATTCTTGGACAATTTCTTGAAGTTTCTGTCTGTTTTCCTTATCGAAACTATCAGCTTCGTCCTTGAGTTGAGAGACAATCATAATCTTGTTGGCAGCATCTCCATCAACCATATTGTGTTTTATTTGCTCAGCAATTTCGGAAACTCTCTCATTGACTAATTGGGTAGTTTCAGCAGAGACTTCACAGAATTGACCCTTCCATTCCTTAGGACAAATACAGAATTGTCTTCCTCCATCAATTTTACAGACTCCTTTATTTTGGCAACCATTACATTCATCCTTTTGAGCAGTCAAAATTTCCTTGTTAGGATCATCATCCTTGATGTCAGTAGGAGCAGGCTTTTCCTTGTCTTGATCTTTTAAGATCTGAATTTTGTCAATTGTCTCAGTGACAGCGTTAGATGCATCAGTTGAAGAGGTAATATCCACTCTCTGGTTAAGTTTCTCCTTGACTTGTTCAGGTGTAAGATTTTCTCCCTTAATAATAAAGTTCAAAATAAATTCAAAGGTGGTAGAAGGAGACTTGATAAAAGCAGTAACTTGAGTATCTTTGGAGACCTGAGGAAGTTTAATAGGAATAGCTGATTCCTTAATTTCGACCTGCGTAGAGATTTTGAATGCAGCAGATTCAAGTCTAACCAGAATGACAGCAAGAGTATCTGCAGGGATTTCTCCGTTGAATTTGAGCATAATTTGGGAGCCTGAAGGTGGATCAAGTTTGTCAATGCTGAAAGTAGGAGGAGGTGAGAAGTTAATGACAATAGATTGAGTGGCATTTCTGGTAGGAGAGGAGCTGACTGAGACTTTGAAAGTGACTTGGTCCAAGCCATCCAGCCAGTCAAATTGTTGAATCTTCAAGTATTCAGCGTTTCTAACAACATTGGAAGTGAATATTTTGGATCTCAATGTGTTATCTCCTTCAATATCCCAATAGAATGTGGGGCGTTCATTTGCATTATTTCCTAAGACCACAGCCCTTAGTGTTAAAGGAACAAGTTGTTCCTGTCTTCGAGTCAAGAGACTTTGAGAAAGCCATACGATGTTGACTTGGAGGTTTGAGAGAGACTCTTTGACGCAAGTCATTTGAGTTTCATTTGGTTTATATCCAGCAGGACATTGAGCATTGCAGATTGGTTTATTCTCCATTCTGAACCAACCCGGAGGACATTCTGAACAGTTAAACTTGCAAGGAACACAGGCTTGGTTAACCCTGTTAGAAGGGTCAATTTGTTTGTATCTGAAGTAGTGATTGAAGAAGGGGAAAAAGATGTCGAAGGGAATGTTATAAGTAACGTGGACATTAATTAATCCACCAATAAAGGTTTTCCATTCTGACGTTTTAGGAAGATCAATACCATGACATTGAGGATTAAAGTTAAATTGTTTGGCAATATTATTGAGCATTTCGTAAATTTGCTTAGGAGCAGCTTCGCCATCAGTGTTGGAGTCTAAAGCTCTTTGGTTAGCAATGAGGAGATCTTGTCCCCAGGAGACAGCTTTATCGAGACTGGGGAGAGTGAAACACCTAACACCTTCTAATTCCTTGAAGAATCTTTGGAAGTTGAAAGTGAATAGCTCTGATGGCTTGAAAGGTAGTTTAGGACAGATATTAGTAAAATTAGCTGTATTGGTACCATTTTGGCTTAACACTTGCCAGAATGATTGAATCAATTCTTGATTTTGTTCATTTATGATATTGCCAATGTAAGCATTAACATCAATTCCATTAGCAGAGAGGAAAGCTGAATCGATCTTTGCAATTTGTTCTGCATATCTAGCAGTAGTGGTACTAATCAATGCCATCAATGTGACATCAACAACATAATCACTGAATTGTGGCTTAGTTGTGTATTGTTTGATTACGCTGAATGGATCGTCAGGAATTACACTATTGTTATCCTTGGAAACACTTGCGCCTGTTGATAATTCAAGCCTATCTAGAGCATCTGGTGGCAATATTTTTCCTGTACTCACGTAGTTGTGATAAAGTCCAATAACTCTTCCAACTCTCCATAAGAATTTACCACATGGAGTATCTTTACCGATAACTTGACTTGTAGCTGCATCTGAGGCAGAGTCAGCGTCAACTTCAAGATCAAAGTCAGGAGTCTCAACGACTCTGTGTCCTTTTGGGCAGCCATTTAAACACTCTGTGGTATTTTCATCGATAACTGACCTGACCAATCCTGGGGGGCAAACTAAGCAGAAAGAATCAGACTTGCATACGTTACAATCAGTTGGGCAGTTAGTGCAGACTCCGTTGTTGTTGAACAGGCCATCTTGACATCTATCACAAACAGTATTAGATTTACAAGCTTTACAACCAGGACTGCATTGAGAGCAGGATTTAGTCATGTCGTTATAGAAAAATCCTTCTCCACAGTTGGTATCACTGAAGCATCTTCCTGGTACAGAAGCGGCTTCAGTCTTGTTCAATCCAGGTTGACATTCCAAACATTGGCTAGCATTTACTCCGGCACATGTTTTACAAGTAGCATGGCAAGGCATACACTTCTTCACTTTTCTTGGGATTCCATTAATAACTGTATCGACTTCCATAGGTGTGAATCCAGGAAGACATCTCTCACAGGACTCAACATCATTACAAACTGCACAGCTGAAGGGGCAGGCTCTGCATATTCCTGTATTAGGGTCAGCGATGAGAGTATCAGTAGCTGAATTAATTGAGCAATTTGATACACAGGATCTGGCCAATGTTGAGGGATTTGTGAATAAAAATTTTCCTGGATGACAGGTCAAACAATCTTGAGGAGTTGGACCGGTGCATTGTTTGCAATTAGGGTCACAGGCTAGAATTTATTTAAGATCGGAAATATTATACCTTGGCATTTTCCTTCGCTTGTTAAGAAAAATCCAGGTTTACAAGAAGCACATCTTGAGTCTGTTGTAGTAGTATATTGATCACAGTTAGGGATTGTATTAGTAGCTAATAAATTAAACAATTAAAGATCGCTTTACGAGTTTGGCATTTTCCATTGGTGAGGATGTATCCAGGAGCACATTCCTTACAAAGATTTTGCGAACAAGATAAACATCCATTAAGATCACATTCTAATGAGATAAGTATTGGAGCTTAATTTCATACTTGTGCAAGTTCCAGATTCGAGGTCCAGAGAAAATCCAGGAGAGCAAGCTTTACAGGATCCATTTGGGTTACAGGCAACACAGTTAGGATGATTACAAGGATTGCAGGCCATATTCGGAGTCAAGTAGAAATTATCTTCACAAAGTTTGCAGTTTGAGTTTTCATCACATATCTTACAATGAGCAGGGCACTCTAGTGAATGAAAATAGTCATAAAAAATTTACGTTTGCAATTTTTGTCAGAATCTAGATTATATCCCAAAATACATCTATCACAAATGGCAGTGTCGTTGCTACATACTGCACAATTAGGAGTGGAGCATTTGGAACAGTTTTTTTGGGTTGAAGAAATCGTAACCTCATGCCATCCAACTTTACACCCAATACATCTATTCAAATCAGATGGTTCACATCTATGGCAAGGGTCGGCACATTCTTAGACAATATTAGTGAAAGAAAGAGTAAATTATACTTAGAACATTGTTATTAGATCCAAGAATGAATCCTGGTTCGAACTCTATGCACTCTTTAGGAGAAGGACCAAAACAGTGTGCACAACCCATTGTACAGTCTAGAAAATCATGTTAGGAGCCTTAAGTCTACTCATGCAGAGTTTTTGAGTGGCATCGAAGAATTGTCCTAGTGGACATGTTGTAGATTGACTATAAATGGCACAAAATATTGCGGATAACACAAGTAAGTGCGTTGTGTTTCTCATTTTCTCAAATAATGATAAAATAATTAATTAATTATAAGTATAAAATTCTTATTTACATTAAATTGCTTGTTAGCAAACCACCCTCCCATCTATTTTTAGCTTTCACTCCTATCAGTTCCACTATTTTCTTCAGGTAGATTTTATTAATTCTTGGGGCTAGCACAAACAATAATAAGATGAGATTTTCACTAAAGAATTTTCCTGAGATTAAATGTGACATGAAATGCGTTGATCCATCATAACAAACCTTTTATCTAGAAAACTACAGTGAAATACTGCCAACTGGTTCAACAGAGCTTAGGTGCTATAGCTATTCTAGACAGAAGAATTATCCTGGTGAAATAAACCGAGGAGGGCTTATGTATCCTCTTTGATAATCGAATTTGCAAATACAGTGTTAATTTAGAAATTAGGGGGCACTAATTTCTAATATAGAAAATTTTTCATAGAGAAATTATATGACACAAGTGCGCTACGATCTGTCGCAACTACGTTTGACAAACGCATTGAGTTTATCATTGACTTGAGCCAGATGCATCTGAAAACCCTAATATCACTTTAAAGAAATTGAATAGCATAATGTAGACTGCTTACTGATCTTGGTCATGATAGTTGCTTCAAGATTTATATTATGTGGACATTTAGGTATAAATACATACAGACATACAGACCTTTCCCAAGTTGATTTTATCTTAACATCATCATTTTATTGGAAATGAAGTATAACAAATCTGTACCAGTTGAGGAGATTACACATACTGTTGGACATGAAAGCATAGAAAGAAAAAACTTTATCTAAATTTTAATAGACTGGAGGCAGTATTCAGTTTTCCTTTGTAGAATTTATTTTCCTTGAAAAGGTTAGATATTTCATTTGTAGCAAGTCTGGAATTATCAGACATGCTAACGAAATTTGCCTCATTTTCTTTATTTTCAAAGCTCGTTAAGAAAAGGTTCTTCTTCTTAGACTGGAAGCTCACTAAACTATTCTTCTTAGTGTTTAAGCTGGTTATATATTCTGTATTGGCAACTGTCTTATTGAAATCAATTCCAAGCTGGAAGCCTGCATCTCTATTCTTTAGAATAGGTGTGATGCACGAAAATTTCTTCCCAGTATGGTTAATAGACTTAGATTTATTCTCTCTTCCAGTCAAGAGCAAGGTATGCAATGATCCAGCCCTCTGAGTAAGGTCATAGTCTCTTTCAGTTGGCAAAATGTTGGATGCATTCTGATCAATAGAGATATCATTAAGAACTAAGCGCTTTCTTGGTTCATTTACCATTGAGCTCTTTCCACTTAGAATGGACTCAGAAAGGATTTTATTTAGACTAGAAGGATTAGGAGCACTTTGTTCTTCAGGGAAAGGCTTTCTTTGAGTGCTCAATGCACTAGTTATATTTGAAATAGGATAAATCCTGGAAATATCTTCACTTTTAATCTCTAGCTGTGGAGAAAATGCCTCTCTATAATAGAGATCGACAATAGCACATGTACAAGATATTCTTGATTGTTCAAAATGTCTGATTGTTCTCTCAAAGCCTTGCAGCAATTCCTTGATTTGACTTTCATAGAAGTATTTATTTTTGGGATGTATCAGACCTTCTAAATATACTGCTGAGCTCATAATTTTATCAGAGCCCAAGTCTTTAGCCATCTCGGTCATTATCATGCTAAGGTGATGTAATTCTCTGAATATCTCTCTCAAATATCTCTGATATTGAGTAGCATAATAGGAATATTCTTTGTATAACCTAGAAAATTCTTCATCAAAACAATTCTGCTTCATCATCAGATCATATTTCTTTTTCATAAAACTTGAGACCTCGTTTTCAATGGTTGACTTGTATGTTTGAAGGTTTATAAAGCTTCCCTTATCAAGGGTTCTGGGAATATTTTTCAAAGCTTTCTATTAGATCAACAAATTAGTTTGAGCACATTACCTCATATTTTCCATATGACTTAATACGGTAAAAGTAATTGTCCTGATTTATGATGTTAAGTGAGTGACAAAATATCTCAAGAGTATTCAAGAAGAATTTGAATTGATGTAGGTTTCCACTTTCAATATTTTCTTCAGCCGTCCTTGTATGAAAGTTGTTTGTAACTTGCTCATTTATTAAGTTCTGCAACAATATGACACATTTCTTATCCAATTTGGTCCACTTTTCTACTGGGACGTGAGAGTTATTATCATTTCCCTGATCATCTTTAGAAAAGAATGAACATGTGAGAAATCGATTGCATGTTGAACCCAGCGTTAAATGATCCTCATTATCTTCAATCGTCACTAAGGCTAGAACATAAAGAACAAAAAGTAGAAGCATTACTTGGAGAATGTTGCATATTTATTTTGTGATATAAATTTTCAAATACTCACTAACGAATCTAATTTTAAATTAGCACAACAAACTTTTTTCGAGATCTAATTTACTAGAATAATCAGAACGTCTTCATGTATTGCCTTTTTAGAGGAATATTCTTCCAACGATAGATAGACTAGTGCTTAAGTTTATATCATTATCTAGGGTTGAAATCCAAGATTTTTTTTCTTTTGGTAATCTCAACTACATCTAACATTATCTTTTAAGGCTTTATGTCTACAGATATCCTGAATTTAACTATTCTGTCCTCTAAAATAATGAATAGAAACCATAGACATGTATAGAGATGAGTACAAGATCAATTAATGATAAGCTCTCAAAGGGTAATGAATTCCATAAATTGCTTCGTGCCAGTTTCCTTGTGATTCACAGAAGAGTTGTTGATAGAATGGTTCTCCTCTTTTACCTCCCTTCCAAAGATTTGATTGGACAAAGTGTTCACAAGCCATTCTAAAATCATCCAATGGAAGACCTTCGAGCTTGATTCCGTATCCCACAGGCATGTTGATATGAGAGGGTGTGAATGTATGCTTGTATAATTGCTTATGGCCTGAAGCGGTCAATTTAAATCCATTCTTAATTTTATGTCCATCGAACTTCATGAAAGCTCTGCACAAGGACATATGATAGGCGGGGATAGTGGCATCCAAACCCTTGATGTTAGCATATCTGAATGAAGGATATGCGCTGGGTCTGAAGAACCAGTTGTAGTCGTCAACAACAACGAGAACTTTATGGCTCTCCAAGTTATATAATTGTTCCATCAGTTCGAACAAAGCATTGACTCCCAACAACTTCTTTTCAATACCCATATTGACAATGTCTAGAAGAGTCTTGGGCTGAGGAAGTACTTGAGATAGGCGAATATCAAGCTCTCTTTGTTCATCCTTCTCAAGTAACTTTTCTTCTTCAGTGACAAACTGTTCCCAGTCATTAGACATGACCTTTCTCTCTTCAATGTAGAAAACAGGATTAGGATTGACTTCATTGTCATGAATACCAGCTGAGTTGTACTTGCCGTAGAGACTAAGATTTACTGGAATGTTCTTAATGAGGGCTTCATTGGTGGTCTTGAAGGACTTCAAGAACTCATGAGTGAGGTCGAGATGGAGATAAAGACCGCTATCATGGTGTCTTCTAAGAGGGCTATTGGTTTGAGTCATTTCATATCCACTAGGTGGAATAACGACAATCCAGTCGTTTTTATAAGCCCACATTGCTGAATACATTAAGGTACCACTCTTTCCAGCTCCTCTGGCACCGTACAACATAGCACCAGAATTAAATCCAAAGAAATTGTGAAGTCCATATTCTCTCATGTTTTTGGGAAGGGATCTTGGGTTTTGAGCATGGAGCTCAAGAAGGATATCGTGCTTAGTAGGCTGTCCTTGTTCATTCTTTAATTCAGGAATAGAAATTTCGAACTTCTTGAGGGCTCTGAAGGTTTCACGAACATGTTGAGGGTTGGAGAATTTGGGGTCGAGTTTCTCTTTAAGCTGGGCAAAGATTTGATCTATGACTTTAGCTCTTTTGTTAGTATTGATGAGCTGGGATCTCATTGAGGGGAAGATAAGTTCCTTAACGAGGACATTGACGAGAGCATCGAAGAAATAGCAGTCAGTAAACATTCTATTGAACAATTCGTCGTTTCTGTATGGTTCAAGTCTTTCAGCCATTGTTATAGCAATGTCATGGAAGATTCTGGGATATAACTCTTCGTCGTTTAATATGTCCTTGACATCTCTAGCCTTTTCAGCTTCAGCAAAGATTTGTTTATAATCGTCTTCAGTGAGTCTGGGAGAATTCATCTTTCTTAATTCGTTGGTAAGCTTAAAGCCTTCTTCGGTACACATCAAGCTGAATTTTCTAGTATATTTATGCTGATTTTCCTGATAGTCTCCTAAAGTACCTCTTGGGAAAACCTTCTCCATTTCCTTATTGGAGAAAGTTGCGAATTTTCCAATGTCAAACTCAGTAATGGAGAGGATATCATCAGCGTAAACATTGGCATTTTCGAGGGGAGGTCTACCGATGGCATCACTGACGATTCTGAAAGGCTCATAAGGTTGTCTAAGTTCTGCAATATTAATTCTTCTTCTCTTGTAAGCAAGGAGGAGCTCATTTTTAACTAATTCATCTGGGATTTTATTGTAGAGTTGTCTTAACAAACCGACTTCTATTGTTTCCTCCATTTTAGTCAAGATCTTTTCTGTAAACATTTTGAAGCTTTCAATTCTAGTCAATCTTTTCTTCTTGAGTTCCTCAATTGAAATAGGAGGAAGCTTAGGAAGAAGAGTATGCCTGGGAGTTGGCATTTTGAGGTTATTAAGGATGGAGTTTCCCTGCTGAAGGACTCTTAGAGATTCTCGATAACCAATCTTCATCTCAATTTAAAATTTAATATCAAAGGGCAGTATCTAAAAAGGATATTGATATCTGAGAAAAATGAAATAGGTTAAACTCTTCTTCTTAATGAAGCGAAGAAACCTCTAGTCTTAATATAAATCAGGTTGCAGAAATAAGGGAATTCTGTATGAATTTTTTTCTTATAAAATTAAGATCAGCTTATTTTTAATATAAAAATAGAACGAAATGAACTCCGCCAGTCCAGAAAACACAGACAAGAAGATACCTAGAGGCGAGATTTGTACCAAGCCTCTCGATAGTAAGGACCCTTTAGTTCTTTCTGACACCCTGCTTACTGGACCTTTTTCCTTTTTAGATCCTAAATTCCAAAAAGAGAAACCTCGTCTTCCTCCTCCAGTTTATCTTCCACTGTCAGTATTTGCTGCTGACAGACCTAAAGAGAAATCACAAATTCTAAAGGGTCTAGAGATCACAGATGAAGGTGAGTTGAAGTTAACTGACGAAGAGACATTAAAAAAGCAAAGAGGTGTTGTCATGGATGTTGTCAAAAGACTCGCTTCAAATATCATGTCAGGTAAGGGAATCGTTGGCCTTTCCCTTCCTGTTAGAATTTTTGAACCTAGATCTACCCTAGAGAGACTATGTGACTGGTGGGCATTCGCTCCGGTCTATTTACCTATTGCTGCCAAAGAAAAAGACCCTATCCTGAGAATGAAGAATGTTATAAGTTTCACTATGGCGGGATTGTATGTCAGTGCTAGCCAAGCTAAACCATTTAATCCTCTTCTTGGAGAAACCTACCAAGCAAAATTTGAAGATGGAACCGAAATTTACTGCGAGCACACAAGTCACCATCCCCCCATTGCTAACTTCTTGCTAATCAATCCTGAATTTAAGTACTATGGTAGATATGAGTTTGTGGCCAAGCTTAGCAACAATACTTTGTATATTCAACAAGAGGGACCTAACTACGTCGAATTCAAGGATGGACATAAAATTCAATTCCATCTTCCTGGTATCAAGGTTAATGGAATGCTTTGGGGAGATAGAACTGTCTATTATAACAGTATTGCCAAGTTCGAGGACCCTAAGAACAAAATTAAGGCTGTCATCAAGATGGCCTCTGGAGCTCATAAAGGAGGTTTCTTTAGCAGCAAGAAGAAGGAACATGATACTTATGAAGGAAAACTTTACTACTACAACCCTGAAGCTGAGCATAAGAATTTCAAGAATAAGAAAGATGAGGATAAGGAAGACTTGAAGTTCAAGGATCTTGAAAAAGAAATTTGCGATATTACTGGTTCTTTCTTAGGAAATCTCAAATTCGGAAACGAAGAATACTGGAATATAGACAAATTCCAACCAGCCTCATATAAACCTGTTGAAGATCCCCTACCATCTGATGTGAGATTTAGAGAAGATCTTATTTGGCTTAAGTATGGAAATCTTAAAAACGCTGAGGATTGGAAGATTAGATTGGAGGAACAACAAAGACATGATAGAAAGATGAGAGGCAGGGACAAGTAAATAACAAATATATTGACTTGTATAAACCTTGGTGTAATTAGGTTTGATATATTGATTATTAAAGCGTCATATTACAAAGGAATCCAGCCTTGTAAAATCTTGATACCTATTAGATAGATACATTCAATTGTTAAATTAAGCTCTTACAATAAAAGCTATGCACAATTACTTTGGCAATTCCTTAATTGAAAATGAAAAATCTTTGTCTGCCCAATAAGGGAGAGGAGCAGTGAATTCCCTATCCTTATATCTATACTTCATAGAGTGTAACCAAATTTCCATAACATAGGTTCTTTCATTTTCATCCAATTCTTCTATCTGAGCTTCTAGCCTTTTCTTCTCATCCAGGGCATCCTTAGCCGCTGATTCTTTTTTTCCAGTTGCATTATCTGAGGTGGAAGGAGCCTCTTCCTTTTTCTCCTCCTCTTCAGCCTTTTCTGGTTGTTGTGGGGCATCTTCTTTACTTGCAAGGGCATTGACTTCTTCTGAGTTAGCTGTAGTCTTAACCTTTTTCCCAGGACCAGCCTCATCTTTAGGATCTACAGGAGGCTGACGAACCTCTTTCTTTTTCAAGTCGACAATTTCGTCAATATTTTCAGTGGGTGGATGTCCCAAATGTTTACCAAGAATTTCATTTTCAATAAGATTACCAACAAATGGTCCTCCGTAATTAATATCGTTGATAATGGAGCATCCAAGTGACTTGCAATGGACTCTAATCTGATGTGTTTTGCCAGTAACAGGCTTGCACTCTACTAGGGAAGAATTTGTTTTTTCATCATACCAAATCTTCTTGAAAATGGTTTTAGCATACTTTCCTTGTTTTTCCTCTTCCTCAGTTTTGCAGTAATCGTACTTACTCAGCTTTGGAGAAACACAGTATATACTTTTTTCGACAACGACTTCTTCTCCCTCTTTGCCAGGAAAATCACCGATTACTCTTGCAAGATAGGTCTTTTCGACCTTGTTATTCTTTAAATCATCCTGGAATTTAAATGCCAAATCTTGGGATTTTGCGAGGATCAACAAACCTGAAGTTAGCTTGTCCAATCTATGCACAGCTAAAATTTTAACCTAATAGACAATTAATATACTGTATAACTCTTTGTATTTGTAATCATATTTCATGATCTGAAGAACTGAATTGAACAAGTAGCTTCCACAGACATGCACCTTTTTAAATGAAAAAATATTGATTAGGACTTTACAGGAATTGAAGGAGGTTTATTCACAACAATAAAATCTGGATCTTCAGCAATAACTGGAATTTTAATATTGTAAACAGGAGGTTCCCTTCTCACAGCGTCATGCTCAATAACCATATTATCTCTGTTGAATCAAATTAAATCACAAGATATAATACTTGAGCTTGAAATCTAGACCAACAGGTTTTCCATTGACTCTAATTCTTCCTTCAATAATTGCATTTTTCTAATGTTTAAGACACAAAAAAACTAGAATGATACATAGTATTCAGCATCATATGCTTTGAACTCGGTAGTAAACATATCTAAGATGTTCATGTTGATCCATCTGGCCTTGGTGTGTGTTTTGTATGTATGATGGTATGTTCTAACATACCTATACAGCTCATCATAGAAATATTGAGGAGAAATTTTGCTGGGATCCATAAATTTTATTTTGTTCTTTAGTGATGCGAATCTTTTAGGCAACATTAACAAAAGTAGTAACACAAAATTGGAAATTAAGTAGCTAACTTTCTAATAAAACTCCATTTCTTTCTGTTCGAAAAATGTTCTTATGAACTATCGAGATCTTTTATACCGCCGCCTATCAATCATTACCAATGAGCATAATGCTGCCTTCCAAGTGTGAAAATGCTTGACAGAAGTACTTCGAATTCTAGACTAATTTCAAAAAAGTCCTGAAAAAGACCTCAGAATGTACAATTATTTTTCTCTCATGTAAGACTATACGTTATATCTTAATATGGTAGCTTTAGAGCGATAGCTTTAGTAAATCTGAATCTACAGCTAAGTGAGGATGAAACCTCAGGCTTTGTTAAGATTGTACATTTTCTAGAGCGTCTGTATTACTCAACTTTATGCTCAAATCTAAGGAAAACAGGTCAGAATTAATTATCGAATCCCACCATAAGTATAGAAGTGTTATCTGAATGGAAAAGTATGATTAAGTGTGTTTTTTCGCGTTGAGCGCCTTTTATTTGTTAAATTTTTGAGTTGCATGATAAGAATTATTATATAAATAAATTTAAAACTTTATGACGGAAAGGTATTTCAAATCTGCGGACGACTCTTCTGTTGATGAGAGTCAAATGGATGAGGAAGGATCTCCTAAAAATAAAGAATCATTGCATAGTAACTATTACACTCAATATGAGGCTGAATCATTTTTGTCTAGATTCTCCAAGTCATGATTCAATAAAAGAGGAGGATGCTAGCGTGAGTGGTGAAAAAGAGATACAAAAAGAAGTAAAATATTAATCTTCGTTTTCAGTAATATCTTTTTTATGTGAGCAGATGGATCCAATTGCTAAAGAACGGAAAAGACAGCAGTATATGAAAGAAAGTTTGAAGACATACACACTAATCAAGAAAAATATTTTTTTGGATAGAAAAAGAAGACAGCAGACAGAAGATGACATCTTTGTGTGTGAGTGTGTTAAGGCAAAGCCAGAAGATGTGCCGTATATCCCTATTTTACTAGAATATTAAATTATCTAGACGCCTTCAAGCCTTAAATCCTCATATTTCTTACAACTGCGGCGAAAAGTGTATTAACAGATACATGTGTACTGAGTGTGAGGCAGAGTCTTGCCCATGCGGTGAATATTGTAATAATAGGAGGTTCCAACTCCATCAAGATGCCAAAGTCTATCCTAAACCAAGTGGTGGCAAGGTAAAATAAGTCATAAGTGTAAGTAAACCCTTCCTAGGGTTGGGGTCTCTATGCGGGTGAGCCAATTAAGAAGGGACAATTCGTAATGCAATATATCGGAGAAATCTTTAACTTGAATACCGAAGAAGGTCAAATTAGACTTGAGGCCTATGCTGTAAAATTTTAATTTCCTTGAAAATAAGTTAATAGAAATCCACTTGTACCTATCTCATGAGAATCTCAAATAATGAGGTTATTGATCCCACATTTAAGGGTAACAACGCTCGTTTTATGAACCACAGTTGCGATCCTAATTGTATAACACAAAAATGGAATGTCCTGGGAGAAATCTGTGTCGGTATCTTCGCCCTTAAAGATATCAAGGAAGACCAGGAACTTACATTCGATTATCAGTTCGATTCATTCAAAACCCCTCTCACAAAATGTCTTTGTGGTTCATACAATTGCAAGGGATATCTGGGTACTAAGCCTCAGGATGTTAGTCTCGAGGATTGGGAAGATAAGCTAGATAATCTTCCCTGTAGTATTTGTGGCCAGAATGTTGAAGATGATGACGATAAGCTCCTAATTTGTGATTCTTGTAATGAAGGATTTCATATGTTTTGTCTGGATCCCCCTCTTGAGGAAGTTCCCAAAGGATCCTGGTATTGCGATAGATGTAATATAAAAAGAGAGGAAGAGGAAAATCTGTTGAAGAAAAGAAATCCTCTTGAAATGAACAAAAAGTTTTATGAAATGGCCAGGAAGAAGAGAGGAAAGATTGGAGGCCTTGAAAAAAGAAAGAAAATTGTTACTAGCGATGAAGAAGACGAAGATGAAAAGGGCAAAGTTAAGTATTCAGCTGAATACGAAGAGAGCTACCGTTTACAAAAGAGACTGGAAATTGAAGCTAAGAGAGAAATTTACACTGATATGTATCCCCCAAGTGATCCAGAAGACGAAGAGGCCTTAGTTAGAATCAAGAAAAAGGTCAAGGCAGAAGAAAAAGAGGTTGAAGAAGAGCCCCCTGCTGAAGAAAAAGAGAAAGAAGAAGAAATTCCTGTAGTACGTACACATGGTACAACAGCCAGAGAATTCAAAGACAAGGGTTTGTTATTATTTGCTGAAAAAATCAAAGATCCTGTCTTGCTGGCACAAATTGTTGAGGTCCAAAATAAAAACACAGAGGGACAAGCTGCTGGAGGAAACATAGACAAGACAAGAAAAATGATCAACTCTATCGAGTTGGAAATCATCAAGAAAAACCATATTATCTTCAGAAATATTGGTATTCGTCTGTTTTGGGAACATCCTACAGGAAGAATCAACATGTTCAAGAAGAACATTGAAATAACCTTGATGGGTACAGAGGAGCAGATTCGTGTAGCTAATCAAGTTTTCAATATTATGAATACTATTGCTGAAGAAATTGAAAAAATGAGAGGGCAGACTCAAGCTATCATGAGAATTCCAGCAATGTATCTCCGTAAAATAACAGGAACATTCCACAACCAGCAAATGTATTTATTGAGTTATATTTATTAATCTCTTAGAACGGATCTAGAAAATAGATTTGAAATCTATATCCAATATGCCAAAGACTATCTGAATGATGAAGTCTACCCTATGGCCTTGATGACTGACCTGAAAATAAAAGGTGTCAAGGATAATGTCATTGCTGCCTATAACTACATAAACCATCAAATATCCCGATTAAAGGTTTTGTTATCTAGAATACAGTTTTAATTTGTTAGACCAAGAGACTGTTTTGCAATAGAAGAGATTATACAACTCTTTTGCATAATCTTGTGGTCATTAAAAGAAAACTTGCTCCAGCAGAACTGAGATTTAATAAGACCAAGGAAGGAGTCCTTAAAGAATTGAACCATCCTTTCTATTACATTCAATATAAGGATAGAGAGGTCGCTTTAATTGGAACAGAGAGGTAATTACAAGTTGAGGCTTGACTAATTTATAAGGGAAATTCTAGAAGCAGAGAGAATACTTGAGAGAATCCTTAGAGATGCACATGGAGGAGATGAAGAACATGAATTCGGATGTGTCCATTATCTCTGGCCCACAACCAATGTCACTTTGCCTCAATTACAACAATTCAAAGCTGAGATAGAAAAAGAAGTTTCTGGAACTCGTTTTGTCTACTTTGAGCCTATTGTGCCAAGAAAGAATATGACATTCTCTATTTTCGGTAACTTCAAGGGAATGTCAAGGGCAAAACAAATCCTTAAATCCAAGGTGGAAGCCCTAAAATCTGTAATTTATCAATGATTTTTAATAATTTGTTAGACAACTCTTTCTTTGGAAGCTTTCCAAGAACATGTCAAGTACCAGATGATCAAATACTTGTTCAAGTGTCTCCACAATTTTTATATCACTAATAATATTGTCGATATGAAGTTCTGGGACCTACAATCAGTCGAGTTTGAGAAAATAGATTATATGACTTCTCACAGAAAGCAAGTCCTCCAAAACATCTTTATGAAGGACTCAAGTTTGCAGCTCTACATCCTTTATGTCTGTGATTTTTCAAGAAATCACTTCAAAGACATAATGAAGCTGTCTACAAGAAGTATCGTGGACTCACTCAGAAAATTCATGCAAACTACTCTGATGACCAGCACAAGTATCCTTTCGAAAACAAACCAAGAACCTATCTTTAAAAATAGAAAGGATGGGCAAGGCTCTGGATATTATGATAAATCAGATTTCCGTAGATCATATTCTAGAGATAGTATATAATTCTATTACCGTTTATGACTTTCTAGGGAGCGATAGCCACAAACGTGAGAGCCATAAATCAAAAGGACACAGAGATAGATCTGAATCCTACCACGACAAATATAAAAGCTATTCAAAATATAAGGATAAGAAAAGCGACAGAAGGGATGATAGAGACCGTAGCTACAGCCCTCATAGGAAAGAAGGATTTTCTGATAGATATCGTGAGAGATCTATTGACAAATATAGCGATAAATTTTCAAGTGGATATGGTGATCGCTATGGAGAGAAATATGGTGATTCCTCTAAGCGAGGCTCTGGTTCTCATCATTCGAAGTATGATTCGAAGTCAAAACACTCAAGTCATTATGACTCTAAATATTCCAGCAATAAAGACAAACATAAAAAGAGAAGAGACAGCAGAAGTAGAAGCAGAACCAGATCTAGAAGTAGATCAAGATCTGGCTCTAAATCTAGAAAACATCATAAGAAGAGCAGCCATGGAAGATATGATAAAAGGGACTATCGTTCAAATGAATTTTCTTACGATAAAAATCCTAACTTTGATAAAGGAGTAGATGAATACCTCAACCAAAATGTGCAGGAAGTTGGCAGATATGAAAGAATGCTCCTCAGTCGTTCTCTTGGACAGATCAATCCTAGTAAGAGATCCAGCTCTTCCTCAAGTCCTGATTCTCGAAGCCCAAAGAATAAGGGATACCCTCAGCAATCTTATGATTCCAGTAACAAAAAAACCGACTACAATTATAGGCAGAATCAAGATAATACCTACAATCAAAATTCTTGGAATGAGAATTACAACAGACAATACAATCAAAATAACTCTCTTGCCTATTGGCCTCAACAACAACAGCAGCAAAACATGGCTAGCTTTAACCCTCAACCTGATTATAATAATTATCAGGTGAATAACAATAATATGTACTCTATGAATTATGGTAACAATCCATATAATAATCAGGGCTCTACACAAAGCTCTAGACCTGATCAGCCCAAGAAGGGTCGCTTCCATTTCCACAGTGCTCCAGAGGGACCGAATGATCAAAGTGAGCCTCAAAATCAAGGTTCGGATATGAGAATGACATATGGTCAAGGACAATCATATTACTCTTACAATAATAACAATCAACAATAAATTAAGCCATGGATTGTAATTCTTTAACTTTAACCTTGTGACATAGACTTTTATGTGTTTCCTGATGTAATGTGTTGTGTGAATCTTAATTAAATTTTGTGACATAAAATACATACATATTCATATCTTCTCTTTCTTTAGTTAATTTTATTCAAATGATTTTGAAGAATCTTGGCTTTCTCAAAAAGAGCCTCTGTAGCTTAACTCCTTTTGTCCCAGCCCAGGGTTTTGCTATCAGGACAACTCAAGCAACTATTCTAAAGAAAACTGAACAGTTTCCTCAACTTACCAGAGAAGCCATTAAAAAAATGAATGAAGAACGTGATACTGAGAAAAAAATGAGAGAACTTCAGGAGGCTGAGAGAAAGGCTAGAGAGGAAAAATTCCTGAGTGGAAAATTCAACGATAGAAATCCTGCTAATCTCGTAAAATTGAAGGTTAATGTTTTGGATGCATATAAGCAAACTAATGAGACCTTACCTACTTCACAAGCTCTTCCAGAATTAAACCTAAGCAAGCCATATGTCGTAATTAAGCAGCCCAGAGCTCCAAAGATCATTGCACAGGGTATAAGAAGAAAGATTCCATGCAGATTGAAGAAGATGTTGCCAATTACTAGAAACATTGCTGGACTCCATATCTATGATGCCATGAATTACCTCTTGGGTCTTCATAGAAAGGCCGCTCTCTACATCCGTTATACATTGCAAATGGTCAGAAGACATGCTGTCGAAAAAGGTCTTGAAGAAGAAAGATTATTTGTTTCTGAAGTTATTGTTGGCAAATATAGAAGAACTAGAGGTATTAGATATCATGGTAGAGGAAGAACTGGTGTTATGACCCATGACTCTGTTCAATTAACAATTAAACTGGAAGAAAAGCCAGTTGAAGAAATATATAGAAATCTTATTCAGGGCAAATTCTCTCCAACATTTGCTTACATCATGAGAAAGAACTTATTGAATAATGATGCTGACTACGAAACTATCAGAAAGTATCAATATGTCTTGACTGCTAAAGGAAGACAACAAAGAAAGTTGATGTTTAAGAGAAGAGTGTTAGCCAGATATTTAGAATTGAGGGTATATAGAAAGCACACTTTAATTTAACTTTTAGGCTAAAGGAGTCTACTTAACAAAGAAGGTTATCGCAGAAAAGATGTTAAATGAAGAAGCTGCAGAGTTGGCCGAAAACTACAGAGCCCAGAGAATGTCTTTGGTTACAACTGCACTTAAGGACAGACAAGAAATTTTCAAGAAAAATGAAGAAAACAGCGCATAAATATTACTTGATTGAAATTAGTTTTGTATTATGTAGAGCTATGATGTAAGGTATGCATCTCTCAAGGACCTCAAATTTGTTGCTAAATCCTTTATCTTTTGGATATATTCATCCTGTTCCGTAGTTCTCTTCTTTAATATATCAGAGAGCTAGAAATTAAAATAAAAATCGAACAAATTACTATCTTGACTTCCTCATTGGTTAATTCTGTATCTTCATGATTTCCATCCTCAATATCGATATCTTTTTTGAAAATTTAATCTCTAATTAGTACCTTTTTTCTTTTTATACAGGATATCTGCCTTTTCATTCTCCACATATTCAATCACTTTCTCGAGCCCTTGAAAAATTTCGTTTACCTGGTAAGTTGTATTTTGAGGAGTGGATTCTTCCGCTTAATATCAATTACAAAATTTTTACTGTCAGGCACGAAATGGATTTCCTTGACTTCATTTGAAACAGGTGGGTTCTGCCTGGAGTATATTTTATCTATAACAATGCTATAGTTTTCTTGAATATAATCCAAGATTTGCAAATTCTTCTGAATATCACTTTGCATCTAACTCTGCACTTTAATTTTATTTTTCAGATATAATTGTTAGCGAACAAATGTCAGCTCAAAACAAAGAAGGTGCTCTTATCAAAAGACTCTCATCAGACAGTATTTTCATCCTCTAACTTTTAAATATTTTGGTAGATCCTGACGAAAGGAAGAAAGGCTTTGAAGAAGTGGAAAGATCTCTCAAGGACGCCAACATAACTGAAGCAAAACTTCTCAAAATTTGGAAGGTCCTCTATGAAAGTATTCTCTTTTCTGTTTTTCTAAATAATAGGTGTCAGACAATGTCAAGGTGCAAAAGTCCAAGTAGATATTGCACTAAAAATAGCTCGTCTGATCCATACTGTTGTTCACTTATCCGAAGATAATTTTGAAAAATGGTATAAGGCTTTCTTTGGAACCATCAAACAAGAGCCGATTAACCATTCCAGATTTCTCAATCTCCTTAGATTCTGTCTCGTTGAGATATATCTATGCCTTGAAAATAAAAAATGGAAAGCAAAAGTAAAAAAATAGTTATTGAAAGCTAAAACGATAGCTTTTGAATAATTGGAATGACGCACTTTGGGAATTTATATTTGTTACAACTAAAGAGAATAGTACTTTAAGCTCTCAAAAAATAACGACCTAGATAAAAATAATGCAGGACTAATGATTATTCAATCATTTGTGGAAGCTATATTAGAATTAGACAATCTAACCTCACACAGAGACCTTCAAGAAGTTTTTGAGCCATTTTTAAATGTAAAACAAACAAAAAATAAGGATAAACTTGCTAGCTGGTTTTCGTTGTAGAAAATAAAGCTGTCTTGGGACAGATAAAAGAACAAGTGTTCGGATATTTCCAGAAAACTGTAAAAGACGGTCTCTTCCCCAATTTTAACCTGAAAAAATATGGCCAATATCTCAGTAACTTTGCTGACTCTCAGTACATTTGCCTGCTTATTTTGTTTTTATTATTCAGGGACCTGGTAAAGAACAACCAGAAAGTTATGAACGAAATTTGTGAATTATTCGAGAAATCTGGCGTTATGGAAGAAGAAGTAGATGTCACCCCTTGTGGAGACGACAATAAAATTATTGTCGAATCTTCTCCTAAAAGTATTTCTTACTGTATATTATTCAGTTTATTAGAATCGACTAAATCAGTCAACAGGAAGAGAAGGAGTGGAGAAATAGAGATAGAACAAGAAGATGAAAAGAAAAAGAGTCCCAGAAGACAGAGCGCTTCTAAGTCACCTGAACAAAAGAGCGCATCAAAGTCACCTGAAAAGAAGGGTACTTCAAAGTCGCCTCAAAAGAAGAGTGCTTCGAAGTCCCCTGAAAAAAAGAGTGATAAGAAAAAAAGTCTTTCTAAACCAACTCCACCTTCAGGTACCAAGAAAGTCAAAAAAGAAGAAGAACGAGAGGAAGAAGAAAAGAGCAGAAAGAAGAAAATTACTCAAAAGAAGTAAAAGGTTTATCATAGTTTTATAATAATTTAAGAACTGTGAAGAAGAGTAGTGTCAAGATTACTCCAGAAACTCAAGAATTCGAAGAAGAAGAAGAAGAGATTGATGAGGAATGGGAAGGCGACGAAAATGAAAAAGCTTTAGAGGATCTAGAGCAAACCCTTTTGGATATGCTGAGAGGGAAACTAAGTGAAGAGGATCTCGATGACGAAGATTTCCTCGACCAAGAAGGAACTATCCCAGAATATATGTTGCTCAAGACTCCTGAAGAACAGAGAAAATATTTTGAAAAACTGAATAAAGAGTATTACAAGAATTTAGAAAAGGCTGAAGAAATGACCAGAAACCATAACCGCAAGGTCAACTTCCATCTTAATAAAATTACTGTCAAAGGTAATATTTTTCTAGCTTGACTAATCAAAAAGAATTCGATAAAAGACAGAAAGTTTCTGCTGAAAAATATACCAGTCCTAGTGTCTCTCCTTCGAAAAGTATCTTGAGGGCATCTTTGGACAATAAGAATAATAATTCTAAAGGAAAGAAAAAAGTTAGATTGTAAGATAACAATACAACTATTTTTAAGAGTGAGTGTTTTTGGTATATCATCTCTTAAAATGATGTGTTTACAAGAGTAACATTACTGAGTTCATTTCATATCATACAATACAAAGCTCTTAGAATTAACATCAAAAATACTTGTGAATTTTTCAAACATTCCTTTGGCTAATCTTTTGCATTCATCTCTATGCTTTTTAAGGACATCATATTCAATAGCTTTTGATCCATGCTTGATTGTCATGAAATCTATCTTTTTCATCCAACTATTTTAAGAACTTACTCTCCAGCTGATTCAAAATAATTGTGAAGTTTGAGCCATCAATAGCTTCCTCTTCCCAATTAGGATCCAATAATATATATCTATTAAGATAAATGATATTAGTCTTAAAAATACTTAGACTCAACCATTCTGAAAGTGAATGGTAGGAATAGATCTGCCTCTGTAAATGGCATTCTGGCAGTTCCAGATGACTTGAACTCTAATTTCTAGCAAGATTAAATAATCTCAGAAAAATATTACTTCTTCCTTTAGAGTGTCTAGAATGATTTGAGGCAATTCAGCTACCTGTTAAATTTGATGAATTATGTTACCTGTAAGCAATGCAGCTTCCAAGGCGAGGAAACTAGCATCCAGAACATTACCACTATTACTCATTACTTTAATATTGGCAATCAATTTCTATTGGGTTATTGTGAACTCGAGATTTCATACCCAAAATAGGGAGGTGTTTGGCACAGAAACATATTCTCCAAGCTTGGGATACATCACTCTAAAATATAAGGAAATTCCCAGATTTATTACTCCATTCTTTGTAAGAGCCATGCGGCAAGATATGACTCCTTGACCATTTTTTCTCTTCTACTGGACTCATATTCTTCATTTTTATTCAAAGTAAACTCAACATCTAGGATTGTAAAGGAGAGGGCAGTTAGTTGTACCAAGATATTGCTCGCTTGTTTTCTTTGTTGTAACATAGGTGATTTTCCCAAGATTTTTTCTTGTAAGAGTTCCCTCAAGGAGACACATAACAATTGTATCTCCCATTCTGACTATTGATGATCCAAAGGAGCTGTTATTAATTTCTATTTCAGTATATCTCAATTCCTTATATTATTACTAGTGAAGATTTCAATATTTCTGAATTCATCAAACTTTCTTCCATCATTTCTTAGATTATGATGGAGAAATCTTTTAATGTATTCATCTGGGAAAAAAGTCTTGAATAATCCTAGACATTAATTCCTTAGTTACATCAGAAAAATACCTTCGTCCATAATCCTCTGATTCAAAATAAATTTATTCGATATCTTCGCTTCCTTAGAGATAGATAATGAAAGAAAATAACCCAAAAAATAGAGTCTTTTCATTTTTTGAGAAGATATTCACTTTAAGAAGCTGAATTTGATGCTCTTGTCTCTTTGCAATAGAAGCTTCCTGTACATAGAGCTCTCAATTTTTTCTCACAGATAAGTGAGTCGTATTTCTGCGGATCTACTTATTAGCAATCCAAGAAAACAAAATTCATCATAATATTATAAATGGAAACATTCCCAACTCAGATTCTCATTCTGATGATGGATTTTGATAATTCGTTATAATTAATTATCACTAGACAATTGATATTTTAGTGCCATGTACACAATTTTGTAAGTTGGGTCCTTAAAATGTCATCCTTTTTCACCTTGTGCTGTGTATTATGATGGTTGCGCTCCAACTCACTTCAATATTGGAGGAAAAATAGTGGAGAAAATGGGAAAAATAATAGTTATAATTTAATTTATCTCGCCTCAAAAAGCGATAAATTAGGCATACCTGCACTGCACATCTTATACTCAAAATCTAATGAAGCCAGGCCATACTAAGAATCACACTGCGGATCCCGCTTCTCTACAGAAATTACTTCGAGCTCAACAGACTGATCTTGATGATCTTGCAATCAATGAAATGGGAAGAATCTGTGAACCGCCTCGATATACTCCAACCAAGTTACAAGTCAGAAATTCTTACACTCCTGATGTCTATCGAAGGACTTATACTGAAGGAGACAAGAAATTGCAGTTTAGTAACACCATGAAGCCTAATTTAGTCTATTATCAGGCTAAAAAAGAGGAAGGCTTTACTAATCCTGAGACATATCGAGAACTTCTTACAGAAAACCGAAAATTAGCTGCTGAACTGGGTTGTTTCAAGGAAAGAGAGGCTGCATATAAAGCTAAGATTGCCACACTAGAAAATGAAAAGGGCCTATTAATTCAGGCTCTAGAAAAGGCGCAGCTCAAACTCAACGAAATGGCCACAAAAGCGAAAGAAGACAAGAAGAGAATGAATATCATCATCGATTCATTCAAACAATCCATACAACATTTAAGTAAATCAACTTGCAATCAAGAGACTCAAACTTCAGAAGATACTCTTAGTCTAGCTTCTACACGAGTTCATAGCAATTCAACCAGTATTGAAGCGAAAGATGAGTTCCCACTTTCGAAACGATCTCTCCACTTTCAGGGCAGTCTAACACAAGAGCTCATTGACGAAAATATCAAAGTTAAGAATGAGCTCCTTGAGTTGAAAATGTACTCTGAGACACTCCAAAACTATATAGAACACATGAAGACACAAATTAAAAAGCAAGAATCTGTACAATACGACCTGATCGAGAAAGGAAAGCTTCTTTATAGAGAAAACAGATATTTTAAAAATTTCATTCAATCGTTGATTCAAAATCCTGTCTATGACGAAGCTCCAGAAAATGTGAAAGATTACCCTAATGGAGAAAAGGGCTCCACTACTTCCAAGAGAGTAACTAATAGGATGATTCCAAGCTATATAAAGGCTCTTGGGCTGTCAATGACAGAAAGAGACAGCAAGTGAAATTAAATATTCTTTGACAAGAATATTTACTTTCTCCTTGATCATACCAACTCCTTGCAAGTTACTCTCTATAGAGTTTACTTCGAGTAATTTTTACTATCAAATTTTTCCTTTGCACTTTTTAGATAATACATCTTTATGCAATTTCATTTTGTATTTGTATTCAACTTAGTTTTCATCCAGAATTGACTTATAACAGTCAACCACCTTCTGACTCAACATGAGTAATGGTTTGTTGTGTTTCGTTGGTTTCAACGTTAAAATAACTTCTCAACGATAAAAAGGCCCTTTAATATTAAAAAGAAAACATTTCATAAAATTGAAATGGCCGATATCTTAGTCAGTCCTCATTCTGACATGCTCAACATGAAGGCTAAGGGAAGATCTCTTCACCGAAGAGTCCAATCTAACACTGCATTCGATATGAATGCTCTCTTGAATAGAAGACCGGATCCTCAAGAATATGAGGACTTAGGACAAACCCATCAGATTATTAGCCCTGATGCAACTCAGAGAGCCATAGAGGCTTCAAAAAATCATGAATCTGAGAAAGAAGTAATAGTAGATGATATTGATGAAATTCCTAATATGGGATATATCATTCCAAAAAGTTATACTTCAAATGGAAACAATCCAATGTCATTTATTAAGAGGAGAAATCTTTCAGTTTGCACTGCCCTTCTGACCAATACCTGTCCGATCAAGAAGATAGATCTTCTGACCGATGCAAAAAAGATAAATGATTTAACAGGTCTCAATACCATCTATGAAAAGGGTGTGGAAGATCTTGAAACCGAAACTGCTGAGATTAGATCCTCAGAGGCCTATTCTCAACAACATTCAAGAAAATCTTCCCAAGCATTATCTAAGAATTCTTCTCAAGGGCACATGAAACATGGAATGCACTCCAAACATTCGAGCGCTGATTTCAGAAATGTAACTAAAGATAGAGAGAATATGACTTCTTCAAGAAGCAGCTCAAGAGAAAAAACACCTAACAAAGTAACTAAAGGTGGAGTTGTTATTCCTGCACTCAATACAGATATTGAGTTCATGGAAAAAAGGAATAAGTTTATCCAAGAGCTACAAAGAACCTCTTTAGAAAGGAAAAAGGACACATCTTCCCCCCTCAACCTCGAAACCCCTATTTATCATGCTAGAGCCATTAGTAATTTTGCTCCTAAGGATGTTGCTATCCCTCAAAACGTCAACAAGCAAAAGGCTCAATATTTCTTGAACATTCTTGACAGGAATAAGCTAAAGACAAACATTGTCCAACCCAAGGCTACCCCAACTCATCATCAACCTACCAATTCTACAAATAGGACCGAAAAGAGTGATAAGGATAGACGTGAATCATTGCCAAATCCTGCTAGATTGGTTGATAACTTTACTAGAAGTATGACCCCAACAACGCTTATACCTAACTCCAAAAGTCATAGAGAATTGTCAAATATTCCTAGCCGTCCTAGTTTATTCAAGGATAGCTCCGACAAATCAATAGCATCTAGTCAATTAGAGAGCAAAGTTGGGAGCCTAGATGAAACCGTCAGAAACCTTATAAATAAAACTAATATGCTCGAAGATCAAGTTAGAAATTTGACAAGTCTAATTGAAGCTCTAAGTGCTGAGAAGATGGATTTAGAAATGGTAAGAATCCTAAAATTGTTTTTAATAACTGCCTAGAAAGTAAAAGATCAAGAAATCCAAATAAAGTATCTCCAGACCATCACAGGAAAATATGAAGAAGAGATTCATTACTTAAAGTCTAAGAGTACAGCAGATAGTGATAAGAAAAGTACTGTCAGAAACGATTACTCAAGCAATCCCTTATTGAACACCACTGATATGTCTTATGAATCTCCATTCTTTGATGGGCATTCTTCTATTAAAGAATCTAAAGCACAGTCTAAAACTAGTCCTTTCTTGCTACAGAACCTTCAAGGAACCTTGGGAAAGAGCAATGCTAAGAAGGCATCTGAGAAACCTAATAATGAATATAAAACCTCCTTAAAGGTAATTTCTCATAGTGAATTACTCTTAATCTCATAGAAAATAACTCAACAAGTCAACAGGAAGTCGATAAGCAGAAAACCAATGTCTTAATGCATAAAAATTTGACTCTAAGGGCTTCATAGACGAGAGCTATTTATATCTTTTTGTAAATAACATTTTTGATTTTGTCAATGTAACTACTCGTCCCTTAATGTATTTCTCCCTTCCCATATAGCATTCTTATAATACCGATGCATCAGTTTGTTTTGACAAACAAAACAGTATTATTACAATTATTTCTCTTCATTAAATTCTTTAGTAAGCATCAAAACATGCTGAGTTTGATAGCTCTCTTCACAACAAAAAAACCCCTAGGATCTCTTTCGAAGCTAGCTGATTATTCATTCAAAAGATTCAATATTTAGGGTATATCAGTTTTCACGATTACTTTGTTAAACTAAACCCCAAAAAGAGGTTCCTTGGTTCAAGAATAGGTAAACTGAAATCTTTGCATCGTTTCCATAAAGAGATTCGTTGTAGATAGCTTAGTTTTCTGAAAGTAATTTTATTAGCTTTTTCAAGTCTCGAACTAACATTGACATCTCATGGAGAGGTGAATAATCTTGGGACAATATACTTCTTACATTGTAGAGAAAAACTTGTTGCTTTGTGATCACATTTTATCAATGATAAATATGACAATAGTATTAGGTATTTATCTCAAAATTCACATCTCTTCAATATAATTTATTAGTATTGAATCAGATGCTTTCATTCAAAACCCATAGAAGATCATTGTCTATGCCCTTCGGAATCAGATATAAGTCAGATGGTGACAAAGAATCACATAATCTTTTTGGTAATTCTTTGCCGAGAGGAGAACTTAGCCCATTAAAACATGGTTTGAAAATTAATAAGAATCTCATCAAGCTCGACCCCATTAATCATAAAAGACCATCATTAGAACTTAATAAAGAAACATTTGAACAGCTTACTAGTACAAAGACATAACTCAATTTAACAATAATAGATCATAAACTAAGTGGGAAAAAACATGTCACTTTAAGTAGTGAAAATTCAGATAATGACGGTGACAGTCAGAGTGGTTCCAGTCCAACCACACCAAAACTGAAAAAGCAAAGCCTTTTTTCTGGCAGAAAAATTATTGATGTAACAAATGTCCCTGGTCCATATACTCCCGTGATTGGGAAAAAGAAAACTGATCTCTATAAGATGAGTATTCTTTCCCATTTCACGCGAAAGCCAAGTGATGGTTCAGATGATAACTCCAGTTCAGACGACAAGAAAAGCGTTCAAAAAAGTGAGTTGGTCAAGGTTAATAGTGAAAAGAGACTTTTCTCTGATAAACTTGCAACTCCTATTTCTTCTCCATTTAAAGTCAAAACTAAAGCTTCTAAAGATGGCATAGACCTTAGAAAGCTTGTTTTGAGTCCAAATGTTGATACTGAAGTTCTGAAGAAACATGTTGATCTGATTTTAAGAGGATTAAACTACTCTCTAAATCTCTTAAAACCTCCACCTACTTCTTATATTCATTCCAAACAAATCACCTTACGTGAATTAAAGAGTAAGCTCTTCGAGTGCTATTCTCATGAGACTAGAAAAGAATTTAAAGACATTAGTAATAGATCTGGATGAGACCCTGATCACAACTTGTACTACAAGGGATGGCCCAGATAAAGTTCTAACTTTAGAAGGAGAGGAAAAGCCTACCACAGTAAGTTATATTGCCTCGTTGTTAAGCCAATAGCTCGCTATTAAAATCAGACCATATGCAAGAGAATTATTGAATACGTTGAAGGAACACTATGAAATTATCTTCTTCACAGCTGCTAATTCAGATTATGCAGAAGCTATAGCGCAAGAGCTGGACCCTGAAAAGAAAATAGTCAGCTATATTCTGGATAGGAGATTTTGTCTTGAAACTAAAAACGGCTTTTTTATTAAAGATTTGAGACTCTTGAAAAACAGGCAGCTCAAGAATATCATCATTGTAGATAACCTTGTACATTCTTTTGGTTTCCAAATCGAAAATGGAGTGCCTATTCTGGAATGGAATGGCAATAAGAAAGATGTGGAATTAAAATATCTAATTGATTATCTTCTTGAAGCTAAAAATTATGATGATGTGCGTGAATGCAATAGAGAGAGATTCAGACTCATGGAGCTTTCTACACTTGATGTCAATAATGCTTTGGAATTACTATAAATAGAACAACCTCAGACTCATAACTCTTTTTTTCCATATATTTGTTATCAGTTATTAGATTTATTTCTGATTTGCTGAATTATATATTAAACTATTAGTATTGAGATGTCAATATTCAAGCACCTTGGTAAAAAAGCGATCAAATATACCCTCCATCTGAATGTCGATAAGGTGGAGTTAAATCTTACAGCTCCCATTAAAATGTGTGTCCAACTCAAAAGAGGTAATTTCTTTGCGAATTTTCCTCAATTATAGGTAAACATATCGTCGATACTCAAAATGCTCCGACGATATCCAAGGACAAACCAGATTTTAATGAGGAACTGAAGCTCCCAGTCACAATGTATTTAGATAAGAAGACGAACAAATATCAAGAAAAAGAAGTAAGAGAAATAATTTCATATGATTAAACTAAATTAGGCCTTTCTGACCTTAAACCTCATTACACCAAAGGCTGTGATTATGGCAGGTCAGACCAGGATTGATCTTGCCAAAATTCTAAATAATGGCAGAGGTATAGACCTTTTTTCAACTAATTAACTCAATAAGAGCAACAAAAAGTAATCCCTATTGAGAAGTGTAAAGATAAGCATGCAAAATTCCATCTCACATTTAAATTTGTTCCTACTGGTGAAGAAGCAAGCGATTTTGATTCAAGCAATACTTCTGAGATCAAACCCAAGAAGTAAAAATAATAATTCAAACATAGACATCCATTTTAGGTCAGCTTCGAGCAAAAATAAGAATATCTTGTCTTCACAGACCGATAGTGATAATGATATGGGTTCTGCTCTAGGATCTGAAAGGAAATACAGTATTTCTTAAGGGAAAAAATCCATAATATTTAATTAGATGCTAACCAACGCCGTCCTAGAAGCAGGAATAAGCTTTCTGATGCTTCTGATGAAGAAGAAGAAGAAGATGATGACTACAATTCAGTCAAGAATGGACGATCAAGAACTGTCGAATCAAAAGGGCCAACCTCATTAAACGGGCTTCATGATTTTTTTAAACCCAAGGAAAATAAGCCTAATGGAAAAATTGGGACCCCTACTAGTGACTCCACAGTGTTAGTGAATAATAGCTCTGTTCGGTCTTTGGAAAGCAAAATTTTGGAACTCCAAACAAAGGCTGATGGGTACCAAAGAGAAAATCAGGAACTTTATGCGAAAATTAATGAGTATACTGATGACTTATTCAAGGCAAAAAGAGACTATAATGAGTTAAAGGATAAGTATGACAAACTTAAACGAGAATATGAACTGTATCAAAATGATCAGAAAGTAAAAGAAACAATTGAGAAAAGAGTAATAGTGATCCTTCCTTAAATTAATTGGTAGTCTGGAAATGAACTCAAAAATTATAAGGACAAATTAGCTGACTTGGAAAAAGAACTTGAGAGTGCCAAAAATGATAATAAAAAACTACGTGAAACAATCAATCAATTAAACAAAGAAAATGACGAATTAACAACCAAAGTTAATGCGCTACAAATCAAAGCTAATGATAAGGTAATTCACATATTGACAACTGTCTCATTTGGGATAGAGTCGATTAGAGACACTTGAGATCGAAAGACTTCAAGGAATAATCGAGGATCTTAATGAAAGAATTAGAACTACTGAGAATAGCAAAAAAGCACTTAACAAAGAAATTATCGATTACACTAACAAAATTCAAGACTTGGAAATCCAAAACAGAAGATTGAACACAGAAATGCTCACTCGCGACTCAAGAATTAGCGAACTTGAAGCTGCCAATAATAACCTAAAAAACGAAGTTGAGCTCTACAAAAAGAAAAATCCTAATGCTGCAGATGCGAATATTCAAAGATATCAAAAACAAATCGAAGAAATGGAGCATAAGCATAAGAAAGTCGTAGAAGATTATCAAAAAAGAGTTAATGACTTGGAAAATGACTTGGCTTCCCTCAAAAAGTCAAGACCTATCGATAGTTCTTCAAGCATTACAGTTAATGAAGATGAAATTGCTAAGTTAAGTCTCGAGAATGAAAGCCTGAGAAAGCAACTCAAAGATTACCAGAGTGGAAAGAATGTAGCTAGATTAAGTGATACTCACATAGAAGATTTGAGAAACCAGATACTGGATTTAGAAACCGATAAAAAGAAATTGGAAAATGAAGTGTCTAAGTTGAGGGTACTAACTGAGTTATTTGTTTAATTTTGTAGGCGAAAATCACAGGAAATGACACAGAGAAGGAAAATTTGAGGCAAGCCCTTAAAGAGAGTGAAGAAAATAATAGAGAAAGACAGGATAAGATTGATGAATTAGAACTTGAGATATTCAAACTCAAATCAAGGATTGGAGCTCTGATGAATGTCGCTTTGGAATTCGGTGGGACTGATTTGCTGGATGCTCTAGAAAATATTATATCAAATAACTAAGTCAGAAATTTTTGTTTCAAAGCAATTTTCCTTGATATTTTTCCTACGTTTATCTGTAACATTATTAAATGGTTATATTCTTTTTGCTTATTGTATATGTAATTAAGTCGGTTCATACCCTAACTGCTTGATTCTAAGTTACTACATAACTCTTTTAATTGTCTTTCTCATAATGTTCATTTATTAATGTAAATAAGCCATGTCATATTATAAAGGGTACAAGGGAGTACTAATTTATAATATGTGAAAATCTTCTCCAAGTCTCAGAAAAAGAGTTTAAATTATCTAATTAGAACCATTTTGATTTCCTTGCTCACTTGCATTTTGTCCTGCTGTTGAAAATTTCTTCTGAAATTCAGCAAAATCAAAGGTGGGGGTTGATAACTTCTTCTCCAATTCAGAAACATCAGGGATGTTTGCAATATTCTGTCCTTCTTGTGCATTTAAAACTTGTCCTTGTGCAGACAGTGTTTTTTGTAGGGCAGCAATATCAAAGCCTGTGGTGCCTGTAGTGCTTGTAGTGGTGACATTGAGTTTTAGAGCTTTTTCCAATTCTTCTGCAGTAACAATGGTTTGTTTCATACTTTTCTCCAATTCTTCAGCTGAGATAGCATTGGTGGGAGGATTAATATTCTTTTCAGGCTCCAGTTTGTTTAAAGCGAGGATAGCAGGATCATTAAAAATGGATGTGGACTTTGGCTCTTCCTTTTGAGATGATTTTTCAAGTTGGCTAACATCGACTGGCTTTGCCTTTGGTTGATAAACCTTCTCTCTAGTGACAATAGTAAATTCTTGTGCTCCTAGTTTGAGAGATTTCCTGGACTTGCTTGATTTGTCATTCTTATCTTGTTTGTCTTGTTTATCTTGCTTGTCATATTTATCATGCCTATTATCATACTTATCATGCTTGTCATGCCTATTATCATACTTGTCATGCTTATCATGTCTATTATCATACTTGTCATGCTTATGGTGCTTATTGTGCTTCTCTTGCTCATTAGATTTAATGTTCAAAGTTTGCTTCAAGAAATTCTCGTTAGCAATTTGATTTGGATTGAACGAGTAGCTTGTGTTTGGCAAAGTGTTGTCTTGAGCTGCTTTAGGCAAATTACTAGCAATGAATGAAGAAAAGTCAAAGTTAGATTGAGTGCTTGCAGTTGACTTTGATCCTTCTAATTCAGAGACATTTATGATCTTAGATTCAGGTTTGCCTCCTGAGCTCTTCTCAAGTTGAGCAGAGGTCTTGACAGGCTTAGGCTCATCAATACTCTCCTTTCTTCCAGGTTCTTCTTTCTTCTTGAGGTTAGCAAGTGTCTTAGGGACTGTTGTTGGTATGGTAGTTGTGTTTTGTGGTTGTGACTGTAAATTGGTTTGAGTTTGTTTTTGGACAAGATGCTTAAGTCCTTGAGGAAGCTCAACGATTTCTCCTTGTCCTTGTTTAGCTTTGGCTTGGACTTCTAATAATTGTGTGAGATCTCTTGTTATGATCTCAAATCTGTTTTCCTCTGTAATAGGGGGCTTCTTCTTTACTTCATCATCGGAAGGTCCTGAGCTCTCTTCTGAGGTCTGGAATGAAGGGACATATCCTTGAGCGAATTTTCCATCCCATCCTTCATAATAGTATCTCTCCCTTCTGTCTCTGGCCTTGACACATTGACCCCAGCTGTTAAGATTATAGATATCATCGAAATCAACGACAGCTCCACGTCCCCATTGGCATCTACCTCCGAGATTTGTACCTCCAATGAATGGCTTATCAAATAAGACTTCAATTTTCACTTCCAGAGTTCCATTTTCAGGTTTATTACCAAGAATACCAACGACTGTTCCTGTGGCTCCAAAAGGTGCAAAACTGTATCCAACAGTCTTTAAGTTGACCACTCTGTCTCCAATCTTGTGCCAGGGAGGTTTCTTCAAGAAGAGAGGAGGAATCCATGTATCAAGAGACTTTTGGATAAGGAAGTTAGGATTATAGGGGAATGTTTTTCCAACGACGTTTTTAGCCTCTGGACTGATAGGGAGCTCCTTATGTTGGTTTAAGAACTCTTCTAATTTTCTGATTCCTTCTCTAGGAATAACTTTTGAGGCCTTATTAGCAAGAATCAGATTAGAATCTTCTTGCTTGAGCAACCAGATGTAAACCTTGAATAGATCGAGATTGGGATCCTTTGAGTTAGGGAAGATATATGAAGCCTATTGAATAAGAAGGATTTTGATAGAATTTACTGATAAGACACTAGGATTATGTTCAGAAATCATCTTATAGATTGCTTCGAAGACTGGCTTGTGAAGAGCATAGTATTCCTTAAGGAGCTCAACAGCTTCAGGAGCAAGTTGGAAGTGTGGGAACTTTCTATCTCTTGATTTAAAGTTTTCTAATTCGTGGCAACTAAAAAATAAGACTTGGCATTTATAATTTTTTACATGATAAGTTCAGGGACAATTGTATGGTTCTTCTTTTGAATCAAACTGAGGCCGATGTCAAACTTTTCGGGATAGATAGACTTTTGATTTAGTTCAGGCTCAGTCTTGACAACAACGCAATCTAGGATTGTAAGGAGAACCTGTACATCAACACCCATTTGTTTGGCAACATCATTGACACTTCTATAATTCTTTTGATCATCATAGCGTTTAGCAATAGCTGCAGTTATTTGTGCAAGATGAGGAACTGGCTGTAAGATTTTGACTTGGACGTTATCAAAGTCGACATGCCCACTTTCATATCCGACAACTTTTCCCAATGAACCAATGTGAGGGCCAATATTGATGATAACATCGCTATTTTTAGGGAACTCTAAATGAAGAGGCTTGGGTCTGTAGTCAATTTGTCCTCTATAATGTGGAGTATTGGAGGTTTCAATAATGAGGGGAAGTGGGATGATATCCCAGAGAGGTCTTGAGCAATATAAGGTTCCCAAAGAGTCTCTTCGAGCTTCAGTATCAGATTGGATGATGGCGAAATAAACCTCAAATTCTTCAAATAAAATACCCTGTATTGTGAAGAAAGTTTATTAATTAACTTACGCATTCCTTGAAGTATTGATCATGAACATTTGCGACAAGGTTAGTGTAATATTCTTTATGTTCACTCTTCTTGTAGGGGAAAGGCAACTCATAATATGGCCAATTGGTTATAAGCTCATTAGGAGTGACAATACCAACCAGATAGCAATTGACCAAGAATGGATAATTGAAGTAGTAATATTTCTCCAAGTATCTTTTGGCTTCTTTGGGCTCCTTAAAACGGAAAGTATTATGAAGTTTCGCGCAACACTTGTAGAATGTCACTTCCTTTCTAATGTATGGTTTCATTTCAACCGTCTTGTCTTTGATGTAGTGTAGGGAGGGGAAACTCCTGTGATACTTATAGCAGTCTATAATAGTTATTTATTGGGAAATAAAAGGGTTACTTGGTGGGAGCGAGTCCAAAATTTTGGTTGGATCAAATGGAATGCTTTCTAATGAGAACGTTGTTGTCTTGATCTTGCCCATAATTGTATCATAATATGGTAGTGTTGGCTGAATTTCATATTCTTTCATATGGTAATCCCACTCAAATAAAGTATTTTCATTTGTGGCATTTCTTGCAATTTCTTCTGGAGTTAAGGCAACGGTTTTCATGACCTTTTCATACTCTCTGTCCAGCAACTCTTCATCGACAAAAGGAATTTTTGCAATATATTCGCTATCGAACACAGCACCGAAAGGATCAAGTTCAAACTCAGTTGGATAGTATTGATGCAAAGGAGCATCTTCATCAGTTACAGCCTTAGCTATACCTGGTGGCAAGAGATGCGAACTACCGATAGGCAAAATAAGCAATAGTTGCTTGAAGGGGTCGTAAGGCTTTCCATAATCAAAGTTGATCAAATTTCCAGTATGTGAAATATTAGTCAGGTTCAAATGCTCCATAAGATTGGACAAATCTGAAATCAATGGGGAATAATAATAGGGATAGAACCAGCTCCATGAAGGGCAGTTGGTGTAATAGTAGCTCAAGACGAATTGAAGACCTTGCATATAAACTGTGAGGATTTTAGTGAGCTCTTGTGGTTCCTTTTCAACGTCAAATTTGAACTTCTCTTCGTAATAGTACTTTCTAGCATCACTCTTGTTTCTTTGATAGACTTTAACCAAACTGGACATGAATTTGATGTCATTTTCAAGTGCTCTTGCTGACAGAAGGATGGAGATGTTTTCTTCATTTGAGTGTTTGGTCAAGTAATCCTCTGCTTCTTCAATTTCAAGGTCATTATATATAGCCTGCCCAAGAGCTCCAGCTTCATCTTCTTCGATAGGATGTGGCTTTTGAGGAGGAGGTCTATTGATAATTTTAGCCTTAGCCAGATTAATTGGTTCTTTCTTAATTGGAGGGGTGATCATTGTTTCATCTTCTTCTTCAGCTCCATCCTCCATATTCTTTTCTAGCTCTTCTTCCCACTTTTCAAGTTCATCATACTCTTCTTTAAGTTCTTCGACTTCCTCAAGATTTTCTTTGTTGATTTCAACGGTAAAGTTGTCGACTTCTTCCAAGAACTTTTGATACTTAGGAGCTGTCTTTTGTTGAGCAACCTGTTCATCTAACTTATCATTAATGAATTTCAATTCAAATTCAGCAATCTTCTTGAACAACTTGACAGCTCTGCTCCAATTAATAACACCCTTTTCATTGATGTATCCGTCGAGCTCAACAAGAGTCTCTTTAAAGATCTCGATAAGCTTATCAAAATTTCCAACCTTAATATCCATGCAAAAGACTCTTGGTAAGAAGTCATTACCGATGAAGAAGCAAAGAAAAACGAAGTCGTCGATGATCTTATCAATACTGAATCTGTCTCCCATTTTTTCTTTTAAAGGGCTAAACTCTATTTCTAGGTACTCCCTCAGGACATTTATCCAAAGGAAGTCGTAGCCCGTCTGCGTTGTAAACCTTTTGGTTGCAGGTGACTTTCTAAGTCTGGGTTTGAGTTGTTCTCTGAAGATACAGACAAAGGGCAAGTGGGTTGTCAAGGCCAAGAAGATAAGATCGGCATCAGCACCATAGATACAAATTGAAGTGTTGGGATTAAAGCCTGGTTCTTGATTCTTTCTTCTTATATACTCTAAAATTTTATGTTCTCCTTCTCCTGGAACATCGACTCCAGAGAATATGACTTTTAACTAAAGAGAATTAGTCCAAGACGATAGTAGATAAGGTACCTTTCTCCATCTTTCATCTTCCGCCATTTTTCTTTGGATGAAGAATTTCATATGTTTATTCAATTCGAACATAAACTCAGTTCCTGGGGAGATAGAGTTATTCTTGAAATGCTCTTCCTTTTCTAATATTCCTAATTTTCTCAAAGCATCATCAAGTTCTTGATATTTTCTTGCAGATTTGAATCTTCTTGCTCTTTGTTGGTTCATCTTTGCTCTTGGGGCGACACCATCAAATGCCAAAAAGAGCATCTTTTGTGGTTGAATCATATGGATGATTTCATTCAGATAATTAAAGACATTGACAAAGATTTCTTCGAATCTTACAATTATTTGAGAAAATAAACTCAATTACTTCTTTCCCTTTAGCACATCCTTGAATGCCGAGGAATCATCCATTGCGCATTTGTAAATGATACCATTAAGATCAAGGAATAACCAATCTGATGGTTTAGTTTAGCGAATTTTTTTGAATTACCTATTAGTGGCATTGTTGATTGGTTCATTTGACTCTTCACAAAAGAGTATCTACCAGATCATGAAAAGTCAAGAGGTGATACCTGTTGATTAGCCAAGTATAAAAGTGTGGAACACCCATTCTTTTGAGGAATTACCTCTGTGAAAACGAATTAAATTTAAGAGTCTTTTTAAGAAATATTATAGTCTCTAAGATATCAGAATAGAAAATTTCAAATAGTCAGAATACATGTTTAATATCAATATGCTTATCAGAACATTAT
>Ga0065720_1018981_pt1 | contig 48388 bp, 44 predicted proteins | sample Thericmetagenome_FD_59107 | JGI IMG/M metagenome (GOLD analysis project Ga0065720, IMG submission 59107) | Thermophilic microbial communities from the Joint Bioenergy Institute, California, USA of rice/straw/compost enrichment - eDNA_2 v2... | ecosystem: Engineered > Solid waste > Grass >... | reverse complement strand
GAGTGCCTACCTATTGTTAACGCAATACTTTGGAGTTAGACCAGAGGGAAATATCTCTATATATGGAAATTGGGAAAGATAAACTCCTATCTCCCACTCTTCAGCCTTTTTTCCAAAACAAACTTGAATCATTTTCCTGGTATGGACCTTATCCCTCTATTATAACCAGAAGAAAAAACGCAACTTAGGAGGATATGAGTTATAAAGTGAGCTCTTACAAGTGGACTTGAGATTGAACATGCAATTTGATTCACTAACGTCAGAATATCCATTTTCTTTAGTTTACAAGGAAACCTTGTTACATTATTCCTTTTTTTCGCTTGTTAAATTAATTTGCAAAATAAAGAACTAGTCGGTTTAAACAATTAGAAAAAATGTTTAAGAAGACGCACCAAGATATCATTAATTTGTTCGAGAGTGAAGAAAAATACAATATAGGATCTCCCGCAATAACAAGAGAAGTCTCCTCAGGAAACAAGTAAGCTTCTAACCTTCTACTTACTTCTATCATAGAGAATATATTACAAGTGTGCTTGACATAGTCCATACGGTCCTCGCTGACCCTCGATTCACGGGTATAAGTAAATTCATGGGTTTGCAGGTATATTTTCCAGGGAAATATTTTGAATTGATAGCTTCTTCATGAATGCATGTGCACAGGACAATATTTATTCGCAATTTCTTTGGCAAAATCAGATATATTGAGAGTATTCGAAGAACTAGTAATAGTGACCCCTGTGTCTTCCCGTAGAGAATTTTTGATCTATTTTGAGATTTCCTAGCGACGAAAAACTACACCCCAGAATTTTTCAAACTGTTACGAGATTTGATCCGACTATGGGGAGAGAAATTTGAACATGCCAATGATGATACAAGCCGATTTTCTCTCTTATTTAGGATCCTAAAAGCAAAAGGAATATATTTTCCAATGTCTTATGAATATCTAAAGGAAGCAGACGCCATTAAATTCAAGTACATGACAATCCAGGCCGCGGTAGTCAAAGAAGGTCTAGCGACAGGGGATTTTGATATGCCAGACACACCCAAGGATAATGAAAGTAATGCTTCTGAACGTGAATTCGAAAAACCCTCTAACATAACAGCCAAATCTGATCATCTCAATCCCTATCAAGATTTGTATAATGAAGTTCTTTCAGTAGAATCAAGAAGAACGAGTGTAGAATCCTCCCAGGGCATGAAAACTCTCAAACTCAATGCAAAGGCTCATAATAGATCCAAATCAACTAGTGATAATCTAGCTCCTACAAACCGCCCACTAACCAAACAGCCAACTTCAACAATCAGCACAAGTGCCATAGAAACTGGGACACAAAAGAATATAAGCAGGCTATCAGATGAATATCAAGGACCCATCAAAAGAGCAGATAACTCACACTATAGTCTCTTTGATCAGAATCTAAGTCCTGTTAAAGAAGTGGATACACTAGACTACACTAAAGGAGAAACTTCTAGAGAGATCAGAAATGAACTATCAATCGACCCTTCCCGTAGAAGCCAGTCCTTAAGCATTCCCACACAAGGACTTGCCAAAAGTAGCCAGACTACCGCTATTCCAGAGGAACCCAGCTCAAAAAGAAAGCGTGAGACTCCAAGATTCAAGAAATTGCAGCCCAACGCTCTTGAAATAGTGGATCTTAACTCTCCCACTCAGAGAAATTATCTCCATCTTTCTGACATTATTGGCAATTTTCCTAAAGGAACCCCTAGTGATCTTTTCACCCCTGAAAGAAATGGAAACCACAGTTTCAGCATAGAAAGAGGCAAGGCCAACCCCTTCGAAGCAAAGAAGGAGGATTCTTTATTCGATTCTCCACCATTAGCTCAAGAAGTCAGTATTAATAAACAGAATATATTAGAAAGGTCTGCTTCTAAGAAGCCCTCACCCTTCTTAGAGGGACCTTTCACAGGCAAGAGTCCTGAACGCTTAAAAAATGGAGAATCTCTCGCCACCGAAAATGACCTTCTTAAGCAGGAGAATCTAAAGCTAAGGGAACATTTAGTCTTAGAGAAGGAGAGAGCTGAACGACTTGAAAAAGAGCTTAAGAGCAATAGGACACCCTCAAAATCTCTAGAGTCAGGCAAAAAAGAAAATATCCCAGACTGGCTAGTTAATGAGAACCAAGAACTCAAGGAAAGAATTGAAGAACTAAAGGAAATGCTTCAAAAGGAAAGGGAAAAGAATGGCCGCTATGAGACAACCCCTGATGGAAAGCTGAGGGGATTTGATAGCAGTGGTAAAAAGAGTTTCAGTTTAAAAGGGTATGATTCCACTCTAGATGACAGTAAGAGGAAGGTCAAGAACTCTAGAAATGAAGATCTCCCTAGGTCGAGTGTTCCTTCTTCTAATGAGTATCGGGAAAAAGATAAGGAAATAGCACTGCTTGTCAGTGTGAATCAAGAATTAGTCATGGCCAACAAACAACTAAAAGCTGATCTTGAGGATGAAAAGTCTCAAAACCAGGCAAAAATACAAGATTTGGAACAAATAATTAGGAGATATAAAGAGTTATTACAGGAAGAAGACAACCATCTCAAGAAAGAGAATAAGGAATTGAAGGAAAAATTGGAGGACCTTCAGACACAAATCAAAATTGAAACTGAAAAAAATGCACATTATGAAGAGAGATTTAAGAATCTTGAACAAGATCTTGAGAGAGATGAAGAAAAGCTCCAGAATATAATGGTCCAATTGAAGGAATTAAAGACCAAAAACGGGGATCTTGAGATCAAGTTGCAACAGGAACTCCAAAGAGGAAGGAAATTGAAGGGAGACATCATCACAAAGGAGACCGAGATAACAAATCTTACCGAGGAGAAAGAAAATTACAGGAAGAAGGTTGAAGAATTGTCCCTGGAGTCTGTGAGACTACAAGAATGGATTGATGAACTGAGGATAAAGCTCGATCAAGAGACTCAAAAGAATAATAATTTAAGGGCAAAACTGGCGGAAAAAGAGAAAGAACATCTTGAAGCGCTAAAATCGAGAGGTGCGGACAATGAAGAAATTGCACGATTGAAACAGGAGAATGAAGAACTGTTGCTCAAAGTTGAGGAGCTCCAGGAGCAGGTGACCCATGAGATAGAAAACCGTCAGGAGCTTGAGAGGAAGTTGCTCCAGAAGGAGAAGACACTTAATTCAGCTAGGAAACATAGAGAAAATGATAATTTTGAGATGCAATCTGCACTGGAAAGGGAAAAGGAGCTTCAGGCCAAAATTGAAGAACTGGAAGCAAGACTGCAGCAAGAAAGCACAAAGACTCAAAAGCTCAGAGAAGAGTTGAATAAGGTTGAAAGAGAGCTGAATAATCAGCTTATACAGAAGGAGCAGGCTTTCAGAGAGACAATTGAGAGGAAGGAGCATGAGTTCAGAAACTATGTAGACTCTAAGGAAACTGAAAATCAACAATATCTTATAGACAGAGAACGAGAAATAAGACAATTGAGGAGCAAGATAGACCAACTAGAGGAAAAGAACAGAATAGAGACAGAAATTAGTGAGAAGCTGAGACTTAAGACCAGGGAATTTGAGAGCCAGTTGAAGGAGAAAGATAGGCATATACAGGAGCTATATGAGAGGATCGAGGAGAGGGGGTATTCTTCACATAAGGAGAACTATGGGCCTTCTAGATCTCAAAGTGTACAAGGAAGGGAGTATAGGCTTTCTCTGCAACCTAGAACTGAAGATTATGAGAACCAAGTCAACATTGATACATTCAGAGGTAATAACATATGAAATTGCCTAACCTTTAGACTTGAAAACAGCGTCTGGTACCAATTTCAGCAAGGTCTATGAGAAGACAGAAAGAGTCAATAATTCAGGCTCACAACCCAAGAAACTTGCTTTCTCAGCCTCCCTTGAAAATTTAAGGGCTAAGTCTGCACCCAAGACCAGAATTACAATAGGAAGACCCAATAGCATTGGGAACTTCTTTGCCCCGGTACAAGTAGGATCCTTCATCAGAAAGAAGCTAGATGAGGAGAGCTCATACTTTAGCCCTCCTCGCGAGGATCGTAAGCTTTATTTATAGAAAATTAACAACATAGCTCGTCATTATGACAATCGTAGTGCACTTGAGAGGCCCCTCGCATTTTCGATGGTCAAGGCCTCTCGCAGTTCGAGAAAGAATGAAATGTCTTCTTCACAGGTCCCTATTACCATAACAACAAGAAGTGTCTCACCCTTCCAGGCTGAAGATGTAAAGCCTGTGGAAGTTAAAAAAGTAGAGCCAAAACAGATGGAAAGAAGAAAGAGTGAAGTGGTAATAAGGCCTGAAACTATTGCCCAAGTCGATATTATAAAGCAGCCAATAAAAATAAATCACGAAGATTTACCTGAGAAGGTTGAGATTAAGAGGCAGCAGCCAATAAAAACAAATCATGATGATTTAGCTGAGAAAGTTGAGATTATAAAACTGCAGCCAACAAAAATAAACCATGATGATTTACCTGAAAAAACAAATGATAAGCTATTAAAGGAAGCCTGTCTGAAGAGTCGGGCTGTTCTATATGAGGATGAAATTATAAAAATAGAATGTACATCCAAACTAGACAATGCAAACATTGGAAAAGAGCCACCAGAACTTATAATATCGTTCTTCTACTATAACAAAAGTCTGTCAAATATCGAAGACTTCGAAGCAATCTATAAAAATATCCCAGGTATATTCCTTCCACATCAACTGAATTCTCAAGGATTCCTTATAATGTCTGACGGTGGGGGAAAGGTACCCCTATTAAAGCCGGAATTGATACACCAAGAGACAATAAAGTGTAAAATGATAGGCCAAGACCAAGCGTTAGGTACGCTAATCTTGCAATTCAGGTACCTACAATATTCCTGTTCTCTAAATTCCTAGATATGAAAATGAGGCTAAGGCTATAAAGATCAAGCTGCCAATCTCCATCTTGAAGTTTATAACATATAAGGAATGCAAAGCTACTGAATATGTAGAGAGAAGAAAGGCCGCCCTGGCTAATAACAAAAATATTGACTCTCCTAAATTTAAACTGAACGAGAAGTCGTTGAACTTATTGAAGGAAAATCTGTTTAATAAATTGGTGGTTATTCCAACTGAAGGGAAGAAAGGGGAGAGATTCAATGTCTATGGAGGAATATTATTGTTGGAGGACAATAAGAACGAGATTTTTATTAGGGTGATAGTAGAGATAGCCACAAGCCTAAGCATGCTGCAACTCGTTTGTGCGGAAAGTCAGAAGAAATATGCAGAGAGAATAATGAAAATGCTTATGTTTGTGTGCGATCAAGAAACAATTTTGTAAGTGTGTATAAAATAAATAATGATAGTATTACATCATTAATTGTATACTATAATATTTTTTCTATTTCTGCGCTAATTATCTTAAATAAATTCAAAATTGCTTCTGAACAAGTCTCTTGTAACAGGTGGCTTTCCTTTCTTAGTGTTGTGCTAATCAAAATTACAAATACACAAGGACATCCTACCTGAATTCCAAAATATTCATCAGTTGATTGATTAAGTATTCTGTCTCTTGAAGACAAGGGTCTTATGGGCTTGCTGAGAGGATTAAGCTGCTTAGAGAGCTAGAAATTAAGATAAAATAAACAAGAGGGTACATCAAGCTCGCTTTGGCTAGTTTGGTTCTTGTAGGCTCTGGGAGAGACGTACTTTTGAGGTTCTCCTTTCTAAACAAATTAGAATCTATCAAAATTTGGGATACAATTTGGATGATTTCTTCAGTAGTAAGGGCAAATCTCTTGATGAGTTCCTCCTTGGGTTTTTGAGGAGGATCCCTGGAATCAGGTCTCTTATTGAAGTATCCAGGAAGGGTTGGAATGGCACTGCTATAATCATATTTCTCCTTGACCGAATTAGTTCTTTTGGGACTGGGTTCTCTCTTTTCTTCTCTTAAAGTATTTGTAATTGGGAGAGTTGTGATCTGACTGCTGTAGTCGTAGTCCTTCTTCAAGGGATGGGCCTTGACAATTCTTCTTTCTGGAGCATCTTTATTTGATTCTTGGCTAATGTGGAATCTCTTGTTTTTTCTAAAATTTCAAGTTGTTTTTATGCAAAAATACCTGAGAATGTCGTACTTGGCATTGTCATCACCAGTCTTTTCGAAAAGGGTGGTCAGACTTCCTGGGTGACGGCCAATAATTTGTTGACTAGCTCTGACATTATTCTGTTTGACATTTTCTTTCTAATAAATTAAAATTGTCATCCCAATTGTACGTCAGCATCAGGAATGATGGTTCTTTTAGTGTCAGGCCTGTTGACACTTTGGCTTCTTGGTGGGGCATTTGAGAATGTTTTTTCCATCAATCTGTCCCAGCTGCCCATTGAGCTTTTGGAGGGATCAACCCTCTTGGAGGTTCCTTTTAACTCCAAGGGAGGGTTATTAAGCTTCTGTTGGTAGTCGAAGGATCTTGGCTGAGATGATTGACTATAGAAGATGGGCATTTTATTCAAATTCCTGATTTATTTGAAAGTTAAATCGTTAAGTATTAGAATCTTAATAACTTGATAGTCTGTTCCAACAGAAAAATTTGCATCTTCTAACTTATTCAAAAGGAAACATTCATGATCACAGCTCTGGGTTCAACTTTTTCAGGAGTCTAATACCTATTCGAACACATTTGTCAGGAATGACTAATTATTTCCTGCGGATTAAGGAAAATTTACTTTGTTTGTATTGATACACTAAGATTAAATACATTAGAGAGACTTCTATTCTTTTCATGAAAGCCGGTCACTTTTTACATTGTTTACATTGTCTACTCCCTTGTTTCCTCAAGGTCTTTCATTTCCACCTAGGATTATCACTTCATAGACAAACCTCCAAGAAGGTTGAAGATTTCAACGATCACTTTCAATTAAAAAATCAATAAAATTAGAAATGTCATTTTTGCATTATCTCGACGAGGAATACTTCAAACAACAAGACTTTTTGGGAGTTGTTGCCGAAAGCCTTCCCAAGATAAATCCCAACAACATTCGCGTATTTATATCCCTTTCCCACCCCTAACTCCAATAGAATGATGAACAATTAGTTCAAGCACTCGTAGATCAAAACAAAGCCTACGGAAAGAAGATCATAACCCTCATAGAAACCGTGGATCTCTTCTACAAAACCAATGCTCTCTCTACTGATCGTAACCAAGGCCCAGACTTCACCCAAAAGTTACATAAGAAAATCCACGACTATGAGGACCAGATCGGCCGTCTCAGGAAACAAAATGATGAGTTCTCAAATCAGGTGGCCACCCTCTCCCGTCAACTTGAGAACCTTCAATCAAAATACACCTCAAATTACCACTCGATAAAGCATCAAAGTATTATTCCTATGTCCAATACCCCTTCTCCTATCAAGAGGAATACAATTGCCAACTCCTACGATGCTTACCTCGACCTTGAGAATATTTTCCAAAGCGGAGAGTACCAAAAGGGCATCCAGATTTTATATGACAACGACTACAAGAAACCACCTAATGCCGAATTCGACCAATTTAGCAATTGGCTAGCCATTGCCAACAGAATCAAGGACTCCCAGATTACTGAAATCTTGAATAAGCTAAAGATCTTCATGAGTCTTTCCTGCAAGGCGGAAGATGACAAGGCCTTAGATGACTCCTTGGAAGTCGGACCCCACTGGCCTACAATTGAAAAGATCTACCATCTGATCGATGAAAGACTGCCTAAGCTCTTCTTCCAAAAGGAGCAGCAAATCACTAGATCAGCTTCCCGCAAGGGATCTCCCCATTATGGGTTAGTTTCAACTGCTTCAACAGCCAAATTTAATGATTTCCAGAGTGTTCACTCTGCTCCTGACGAGGCTCAGTTTGACAATGAACAGCTTAAGATGAAGATCAGATACTTGAATAATAATCTCAAGACTATGGAGAAGGAAATCCAGGACAAGAACATCGAAATTGAAGTCCTCAAGGACAGGCTCAATACTCTGAAATCTGAAAAGCTTACATCTCCAGAGAGAGTCCTTAAAGATAATGAGACCTTGCTTCAAAGCATCGAAGCCGAAATTAAGGCAAGATGTGAAGCTGAGGCTAGATGCAAGAACTTGGAACATGAATTAGAGGAATATAAAGGCAAGATATCAAGATTGCATAACGATATTGAGTTCTATGAGAGAAGATGCAAGGAGCTTACCAACAAGCTCACTGAAAATGCCAATTTAATTAACAAATTGGTAACATTCCACTTTATTTTATAAAATTGTAGGCTTTAGAATCTGCCAATTTCAAGGGAACCGACTTCCATGGAAGAATTGAGGATATTCTTGAACTCCTTCAAAAGAAGGATGACAAGATCCAAAGGCTTAACGAAGAATTAAGTTTCGTCAAGGAGTATAGCAAGTCCCCAGAGCGTAGCTCTCCCAATCCTTCTCAAATCAGAAGAGCTGAGATGTCAGGAGACGGTATCAGAACCTCAGCCAGAGAGATTAAACAAGGCGTTTTAATTGAAAACGCTCTTCAAATTCAAGCCAACACCCTCTATAACCTTAAGCAAACAGTCGTAGATCTCAAGACCACTCTTGCAACCCAACTAAGTAATAATCAACTTGCTTGCCTAATATCTTAGATAAACTTTCTATCAATCTTCCTGAAAGACAAAGACACACAAAGCATGAATCTTATGATGAACTTGTCCCAACCAATGAAACCCAAAGATTTGTCAAGACCAACAACCAGACATTAAGAGAAATTACCAATGACATTGAGTTCATTAGGACAAGCTGCAACGCTCTTGTCAGCCACTTAGGCGACCCTCTAAGCAAGCAATTCGCTCAAGAACATACAAATCTTCTATCTAGACTTGCTCAAGCTGAAGAAAAGCTCTTCGAAAATATCTCAAATGCCCTGCACCACCTCTCACAAGTCACATCCTTAGTTCAGGAACTTCCCTCAAATGTCAGTGGACCCACTATTGTCTCTCAACTCCTCAATCAATTGCAAACCTTACATACCAGCCTTACCAGAGCCATCCAAGAATATCCTGAATTCGCCCAACAAGACTATACTTCAGGCAAGAGAGAAACAGGTAGATTGTCAGACAATTCCCGCAATGTCTCCTTCTTCAAGGATCGCCTTATCAGAGACCAAACTGACATTCAAGAAAAGTTGAAGAATGCAGTTCTTCTCCTTGAGAAGAAGCATGCCAGTGAGACAATGTCCCAGCTTGAAAAGGAAATTGAGAGAAATCAGGAACTTCAGGAAAAGATTGAGGCCAAGAATTTGATTATCCATAGACTCCACCTTATCTTTAATGAAGGCATTGAGAGAGCCAACAGTTCCCTTGACCAGCTTATCAAGCTAGCTGACTCTACTGATGCCCATAGATTGGTCTCTTATGTGGTTAATGAGATTAATATGATGAGAAACAAATTCAAGGAGACAATTGGAATGAACAAGGATACTACCTTGGAGCTTAAGAGTGTCCTTAGAACATTAGGCCATGAGATAGATAATCAGAAGGACAACTGGGAAAGAACCTTGAGAGGACTTAAGGATGTTTCTGAGAATAAGGCTGATCAGTTGTTGAGAGAAATTGATATTGAGAGGGATGCCCATAGAAGAGAATTAAGCAATTTGAATCAAATCATTGAAGAGAAGGATAGGCAACTGTACCAGAAGGATGAGAGGTATGAGGAACTTTTGGCTAGATTCAAGTCTGTGGAGAAGGATTGTTTGGATCTTGTTGGTCAGGTTGAGCGCTTTAAGGAGAAAATAGCTCAGGATGAAAGAATTAGGAACGAGTTGGAGTTCAATCTTAACAAATTAAAGGATGAGAACCACAGCCTTGTCCAACAATTGAACGAATTGTCTCAGACCAGAATCCAGGATATTGAATTCTTGGAGTCTCAAATAGATCACTTCAAGAATGAGAACACCGAACTGAGAGATATCAAGGACAGAACTGAGAATGCCTTGAGAAGAACAAATGAAAATATTGACAGAATGAAGCTCGAATACTTCTCAGAAATCAATGCTCTCAAGGAACACAATGCCCATTTAGTGAGCAGAAATCAACATTTAACCTCAGAAGTTGAGAAGAAGAATGCAGAGATCTCCAAGTTGAACCAAATGCTTGATAGCCTTCAGAACTTCTCCAACAGACAACTCGAAACCATCAAGATCAAAGACGAAAAACTTGGAGAAATGGTCGACAAGAAGAGAGAATATGAATTGATTCTTCAAGACCTTGAGAGACAGCTCCAAGAGGCCAACTTGAAGAACCAAAAGAATTTGGATCTTCTGAGTACCAATTCTTATGAGACCAGCAGACTTAGGGAAGAAGTGACTAGGCTAACTGAAAAAAATGATGAGCTCCTAAGAGAACTTGAAGAACTGAAGAGAGTGAACCATGAACTGAGGGTCCAGAATACTAATTTGATTGGAAGTACTCAGAATTTGACTGAGGATAGGACCTTCATGGAAGATAGAATGAACAAGATGAATGAAATATTGAACATCACAAAGAATGAAGTCAAGAACTGTAGGGAAATTATTGAAAAGAAGAACAGAGAACTGGAGCTTAGACAGAGAGAAATAGAGTATATTAACCCAAAAATGAATAAATTTTTAGGGAACTTAAAGCTTTGAACCTAAGAAGGGAAAGAGAAACCGTTCAAGAATCTGAACTAGTATAAACCATTAGGTTTTGTAAGCTAATTTCTTAGGTCCAACATTTGAAGAAAGAATTGAAGGCCAGAAATGAAGAACTCGCTGAAAATAGACTTGACCACCAAAGAACTTTAGAGGCTATTGAAAAGCTAAATATTGAGATTGAGAGCCTAAGATCAGCTAACAGAATTGGCGAACATCATTCCCGTGAATTAGAGAAATTGAACCAGCTGAATAGAAACTTGATTTCTGAGTTAGAGTCCTTGAAAAAGGCGGTACTCTTTTCTAGCATTTTCCCTAATTTTAAGATGAAAAATAAAGAAGAACAATTCTCCTTAGAGAAGGAAGCCTATGAAAGAGAGCTCCAGCACATGCAGAAGAGATTAAACGATGTAAATTCCATAATAGAAGCCAAAGACCATGTAAGAAAAGACCTAAATTTTCTAATAGAAATAGAGAAGAGCGGGCTCTAGAACCTTCAACCCTTATGAATCTTTTAAGTCTGATGACTCCAAGGGCTCTATTAGCTCAGGTTACTACCAAAATCTTCTTGAAAGCAAGGACTCTGAAATCAGAAGATTAACTCAGATCGTAAGCCTGATCGTTTTTCTGATAATTCTTTAGGTAAAAAATCTCACTGATAATCTCAGAGATACCCAAGAAAATAAGTTCCACATGAAGAAATCTAGTATGATTTAAAGCTTAAATGTATACATCCCTACTAATATATATTCTTTTGTTGTTATCTCTTATTTTCAATATGAACTGGCACTTTTGATATAGGCCGTTAATCCCAATGCTATGGAACCAATTTCTTTGACCAATTTTCCCTGGCTACTGACACTCCTTGTACCAGTTTGTACTAGCCTAAGCCAAAATTTTGATATTTCTCCTATATTTGTATTTTTATATCAAAATAAATAATAACTAGCCCATGCAGACAGAATCCCCAAATGTTACTCCTTCTAAAAGTCCCAAAAAAGGGTGGAAGCTCCCATTGATAATGTGTCCCTGTACTCCAGACGAACAAACTCCCGACTCAATCATCAACCGAATCTGCACCCATCCTGAGTGCAAAGACTCTCTTTTGTACTGCAGTGAGTGCATTGAGAAGGACCTCCACGAGAAATTGCACTCCAACCATATTTATAAAATCAAAGACTTTTTGGCTGATTGTCTTGAGAATTACGACACCTTCAAAGAAGATGGCTTTAATTTTCAGGAATTTACTCCAGATGTCCTCCAACTTCACGCCGAAAAGGAAAAGCTCCTAGCCTCCTACAAAGCAGAGCTACAGAAAGAGATGGATAGGGTCAACCAAGTCTTTGACAACATTCTGAGCGAGGTCACAGCAATATTAAATGATCGTAGGGAAAAATTGCTCCAATACCTGAAAAAGTCATATGAGGTGTGCGATATCACCTTCAATCTATTCTCGCAGAAACTCTCCCAATATAACGAGAACTGGGAATTTTTTAAGAATAATGATTTCCTAGTCAACCAAGAAGTTATAAATAAAGAGATCAGCCAGGTGAAAACTTATTCAGAGCTGAAGGAGTTCACCCAAAAAATGACCCAAATCAAGAATAAGCTTGCTACCGTTAGTGATGATAACTTTGCAAAAATCATCTTTTTGTCAAGGATTTTGAGGAGATATATTGAGACCATCCCAGAGATGCGGCCACTTCCTGATACAAAAACGAAGAAGTTCCCTCTCCTTGATAGCCTTGAGCTCAAGGAGGCATTTATTTCAGCACATAAAAAATTGACCTTCCAGAACAATGAATATTTCCAGGCCCTGTGTACTGATATGATGCAGTGCCTAGACTTCGAAGATCAGGAGGTGATCACCAAGCTGAGATCCTCCTTCTTCGAGTTTGAATATTTCATGAATGAGAGCAAAAAGAGCGAGGACTTTGCAGTCACAGCACCCAACCACTTTAACTCTACCTGCGCTCGTCCTTTCCTTCACTATTTCCACTTCAATACTCGGGACCTCTACATCCTTTATCTTCCCCTAGTGAACCAGAAACTCAACCCAGAAGACTGTATCTTCCAGAAGATAACCTTAGACATAGATTTCAACCTTCCTTCTAATCATGCCAGTATCGCCACCCCAGATGGTAGACTGTTCTTGAATGGAGGCAAAGGGATATTGGACAAGATGTATGAAACAAACTTTGAAAATCGAAGGCTTATTGCACGTAAATCCATGAAGCAGAAAAGATGGGATCACGCAATTTGTTATAGCAAGGGCTTTATTTATGTCCTGGGTGGGGCCGATAGAGAAGAGAACTATCGCCTGACCAAAAAGTGTGAGAAATATGACATCAGCCTTGATACCTGGGTCGATATAGCCAGCTTTACAACTGAAGCTAGTGACTTCTCGGTCTGTAGCTTCAATGACAAGTACATTTATAAGTTCGGAGGGTGGAACAGTGTGTCCTATATCAATATTATAGAGAGATATGATATTGAGTTTGACCAGTGGACCATAATCAACCCTCCATTGAAGCCAATGCTGGGTGGATTCCCTGAATGTATTCAGATAAATGAAAGACAGATCTATGTGTTTGGAGGATTTTATATCAAAGGACATGACGAGAATTTCATTCTTGAAATCGAAGAGAACGACCAGGATGAATGGACTTCTAACTATGGCATGGAGAAGATAAAGTTCGCGAATAAGATGGTCTTCCCTGTGAGGAGCCAGTTCAAGATGCCAAAGAATGTTCTGATTCATAATGGGGTTGTATATACGATTTATAAGAATAAGGAACAGTCTTGCTTGCTGGGATTTGATGGCAAAAGATGGAAGATATTGAATGAAAATATATATATCAACTACACTAATGGTGAGTAACTACTTCTTTATCGCTTTCTCCAATTATTGTTATCTATGTATGTTGTTGGTCTTTGTTTCACTTATCCATAATCATTTCATTCTATTCAAGTTCACTCAAATTAGTCATAGGGCCTTGCCCCTCCACACTATAATACAACATCCATAAAGGACCTTATAAATACTTAACACAATACAACCACACATATAGTACTCAAAATTTATTTAGTCATTGCAGATGATCTATTTCCATGCTCTATACTCAGATGCAGCCCCTCATAGATCTCCCTGAGGGTACGGTCAGGATTACTAGTAGTACGTCCTTCACCCTTTCTCAATACTGGTACATTTTCTTTTTTCTTATGGATGTAGTTACAATTTGTTAAGACTTCCTTAGCAAGTTCTGCTGGATCAAGCCACTTGGCCCTTAGATGCTGTGTAGAAAGGCTTCTCAATGACATTCTCTTTTCAAATTCTAGTGCCTTTAAGCTTTTTCTTGATCTAATAGCAGGGAAATTGCTTTCGCTTTCGGGAATAGAGCTCATACTTCCGACTCGATTTAATTTCTTTGATCTTGCATGAGATGTTGTCTCCTCATCAGGATGAATCTTATCATTACTATTATCTAAGGATTCGTCCTTGGACTTCTTTCTTCTGGGGTCAGTCTCATCACGAAGAGCGTCTATTTTCTCAATTTTCTATTGCTTATTCTTATACCTGGAAGGTCTAAATAAAAGGATGTGGCAGCCCTGAAGTGGGTTTTTTGATGAATTTCAGGGAACATTGTCTTGGCAATATATCTTTTGAATGCCCCAGGCTCTTTACTATACACTCATACAATTTTAAGTAACTCATTACGCTAACTGCTGGAGAAACTCATCCGAAAGTCGCTCCTTTGGTCTTGAGGCCGCTCGGTACTAATTTGAGGTGACAAATTTCCTGTATGAACTTACTAGTTCAGAATTTTTTAATAGATTCTCCATGCTTTGAGCAACCCTTTCAACCCCAGTACTCGTGAATCTCATTTGGGGCTGGATGTCTTTTGAGGGATCTCTGGGTCTGAAATTTATTATTGGAGTTTTATATTCTTGTGAGACATATCTACTCTCTAAAAGGGCTTCCTTTTTGGATCATGCATTCTATTCAAAAAACTCTACTTGTATTCTTTGTTTTTGAGTCTTGACGCTTGTGAACTTGAAGCTGGGGGGTCCCAAAAATTTTGCTGGCTCCTCATCCCTTATTTTTACAGCTACATTTGTCTTGTCCTTTATATAAATCGGCCTCTCTGCCATCTAAGAATATAAGGGGAATCTATTCTCGTTTTACTTGAACTAGGAAATCTTCCATGCGCTTTCTGTAGTTGTGGATTAATTGAGGTTCTCTTTCTAATATATTAAGATGATATTTAGAGGAAATACTTTTTCTCAGTGCTTCACGTTTCTCCCACTTTCTCCTTTCAGCATCGAGGCTCTCGCTTCGCTTCTTCTGCTTCTCGAAGGCAAAAACATTATACATACTTGAAAATTAGTTATTTTTTGCAAGTAATCAATAAATTTTATTTCAACAAGGAAAAACTTTAGTCTACAAAGTCTCTGCTTTTATAAAGCAATCAACATGTGCCTATCATAATCAATTCAGAAGAGCATTTTGTATATTTTGTGATTAAATTTGCCGTGGAACTTTTAGTAATTCTTGAGCGATACTCACTTTTAAAATCACAAATTTACCTTAAAGAGAATAAAACTATCAAACACAACTCATATTGACAAAAATCAATTCGTCTTAGTTTAATTCTCGATTCTTATTAGTAAATTATCAAAAGAAGAAGTCATCGGCACCAGTCTTGTTGCTCGAGAAATTGGGTATATGGTTGTTACCAAGGTCTTTCCACCTGCTCGCCTTACCAAATTTCGGTCCAATCCTCACTTTTTGTTCTGGTATATCATACGTGCCCACTCCTGGAACATCTCTGGAAGAAGGATTGACCATTGAATCCTCAGTTCTCTTTCCCAGAAGGAATATTCCTCCCCTCATATCCAAAGGAGATTCTTGTGAATAGGCTCCAGGACCTGGAAGCCCATTGTCTTCAACTCCTAGCTTTGGTGCACTAGGGAATTTTGTTCCAACCTCACCCAAAGTACTTGCAATTGTATTAATGTCAACCTTATAAACAGGGCCAGGTGACTGAGACTGGCTAATCAGTTCGTCAAATATGCTCTTTCTCGAGCTATTTTCCTTACTGCCTTTGGCGGAAGAGTCTTTTAAATGACTCTTTAGTTCTAGACTTTGTCTTAATCTCAAAATATGCGGGCTCATCTTGTTAATCTTCGAATTATTTAGGCTGCCTCCCTCAGTGAGAGATTGAATGTTGGTGGTGGAGAGCTCTTGGGTTGCCACTGTAGACCTTGTGTACATGGCTTGGAGTGATATTCTCTTGATCAATTCCAGCTCTTTTTGGTTCTTTTTAGGAACCTTGCAGAAATCATCAACAATATTATAAGCTCCAGGGCCGGGACTCACCTCTTTAGGAGAAGTGTCTCTAGAGCCTGTTCCAAATCTAACACCTTTTTCGAAAGAAGTATTTGGTACAGGATATTCTCCTGGGCCAGGCTCTTCTCTTCGGATCCTAATCATAGGGTCCTCAAGTTTAACTGCAGTTCCAAAGGTTCCTTTGGAATTTTGAGACTTATGGCGTCTGATAGAAACATCATAGGCTCCTGGGCCTGGAACATCCTTGACTTCCTTCATAATCAAATCCCTCCTCTTGCTCTGTCTGAATTTGATGCCAGGTCCTTCGAATAAATTGGATTTATGGTTGTGACTATAGTAGTTAGGACCTTCGAGACTTCCTCTGGTAAGTCTTTCGACATCGAAGGTATCTCTCGGAGCACTGCCAAATGTACCGTTTAAACTTGAAATATGTGTAGAATTTGTGGGAATATCGTAACTTCCAGGGCCGGGGTTTCCGAGGTTATCTAATTTTTTGGTTGAGTGCATCTTGGGAAGGGTGCTTCTTGAGAGGACACCTTTCAAAGCGGTTGATGATTTACTCTTTTTGATGAAGCTATCAGGGATATTGTAGGCTCCAGGTCCCAAGTTATTCTCATTTACCTGATTATTCATGAATCTTGGTGCTTTTGTAAATGAACCCACTCTTGTATGGCTAGGAGAAAGGCCAAAACTACTTTGCTTGGACGTTGATAAAGAAGAATTGAGGATATCATATGCTCCAGGACCAGGGCTCTTTGGCTCAGGGTCTCGGAGTCTTACTGCTTTAGAGAATTTTATTCCCCTGGAAACTTTGGGAGTTGAGTCTAATGAATAAGTTCCAGGGCCTGGAGCAAGAGTTGAGTAGTCTCTTTCGAATTTGTATCCCATGGAGAAGCCTGGAATCCTATTAGGGTGCTTAGGGAAATCAACAAGGGCGTTCATTTTTAAGTAAAATTTTTATTGCGGTGAAACAGAAAGTTTAACAAATATAGTACTCAACGAAAAAATTTGCCTACATAAAAACAGAACATAAATGAAAAAATTCACTTAGAAGCATTCCTCAAAACTGTCAGGAGTAAACTTGTTCCCTCGATTACTTGTTGGAGTTTTAGGAGCAAGCTCTACATCATCATCATCAAATTCAGCAGCGAACCCAAATCCAAGTTTCGGGCCGCCAGTACTTGTTATTGTTATTGACTCAGCTGTAGGACTTTGACTTTCAACCAATCCTAAGCCTATATGGAGGCCTTGGCCATGGTTTTTCTCATCTTTAATTTCTTCCACCTTATATATAGATTTAGCCTCTTCATTGCCTTCGATATTGGGGATTCTGTTCTCAATCATGTCCTCAAGCTCCTTCTCATCGCACATTACCGTCCTTGGAAGTCCTCTGAAATTAGTATTGATTACTGGGTCACCTCCAATTATTGCATTATTTTTCTCATTCACAGAGGATAGATATCCTTCTGTAAATTCTGCCCATTGGGCATTTTGGGTGCAATAACCCTGAATGACTTCACTAGAAGAATTGTTTATTACATTTGCTAGCGCGAGTAAGTGAGAAATATAGGCCTTTTGGACCTTTCCACTCGTTTTGGATTTTATTTGGATTTCGGGGACTTGAGTGTTTGTGATGATAAACTCAAGGATATTAGCCTCAGTAAAGAGGGATATCTTGAGATTATCAGAGGAGAAGTTTATGATATATGTCAGAATTTTTATAATAGTGGAATGGAGGACATCATTCCAAGGGTTTTTAAGCATCAAGTTAAGGAGGACTTCTAGTAATTTAGTTGTGGATATTTTAGTATCGATCTTTTCGTTTCTTAGCTTCACGAAGGCATGTAAGACTTCAAGTAATTTTAATCTAGCTAATCCAAACGCAAAATATGATGTACCAAATTGCGTCGGGATATTTGTAGGATTTAGCTTATTATTCTCTATTTCAAGGCAGTTTCTGATCCCTTCGATAGATTCTAGGACTTCGAGCAAAAAGGGATCATTATCTTCGAATTCAGGAGCACCGCAGTTATTGGTGAAATTGGTTAAATCCAGTAGTGTGAGCCCCTTTTTTGGGGACTTTGTTTGGGTGTAATATTCGCATAAATGTAAGATAATATTGCTTAGAGGATTGATTTTGGAGGTGTCGAAGACTCCACGAAGGAATTTATGTAGGTTTTCAGGACTTAGAATATTTTGTAGAATTTGTTTGCCATTCACTATAATTGCGTTTTGAGAAATTATCGTTGAGATTATGACTGAGGAGTTCCACTGCAAGTTCATATATGAGCAGTCGTCCAGAGTCTGGTCTGGTTTTTCAAAAATATTCTCGATTAGGCGTCTCACCAAGTCCATTCTTTCGTTCAAGTATCTCTTAGCTTGGGGCGTTTTGAAATGTGAAGGATCAAGTTTTATGATTATGCCTAGGATCTCTTGAATATTATCTGAATAGGCGTGAATAGTCATTTTTTCGAGGAGGTTGTGATATTTTACAAAGAGATACTTTCCTGTGACGGCTGGCTTATAAAAAAAGAGCGTCTTTAGAATCTTAGAGAAATAACCAGCCAAAGTCAAGTTAATAGGAGCAGGCTGATCCAAGAACCGAAGGAATTCTGTAATTGGAGCAGCATGTTTCTCAAAACTATCACTATGCTTTCCGTGGTCATGAGATTCATTGCTTTGATAGTCTAAACTTGTTCTACTATAATCGCTCAGATTATCACAATCATCTACATTGTAATTATCTTCAATGTGGACCTGGCTGGGCTCGGAAATCAGGCCCAAGAAATATTGGCAGAGAACATCGTTATCTATAGCGAGAATATCAGATGCAATAAAGGGATATTTATTAGCCTTCTGTTCCTTATGGGAATCTAGAGGGTTATACCCTATATCTGCAGGAATTTTGGTGACATAGGATATTAATTTCTCGAAATTGTCTGGAATGGCCAAATAATTGATCAACTTCTTATTTTGATTTCGAACCTCTGAGACCACACAATCGCAGTCGAGAACTTCTTCCAGAGGAGTACTGGGTTTGCTGAGGAGTTCTTCCAAGATGGGTACAGAGTTATATGGAACAAAATTCATATTAATTTCGTTGTTTTAAATATTGCAATAAAACACAGCAGGGTTAATGTCTCACATGAAATGAGGAATTAAACTATTACAAACATGCGAGAACTGAAAATATGACCCAAGATATCAATACCAGAAGAATAATGCTCAAACAAACAATTTTATTCAACAATCACTGAAAATGGTGATGAATTGTCTATCCCTTGTCAGGATTGACTTTTTTCGAGTTACCCCTTCTTCAGAGTCTTTTGAGATTGGATAGACTTCAATAAACTCTGCAATGATGGCAGTTCTTCTGGAAGCAAGAAATTTCGAGATTGACTTTCATTATTATTAACAGGACTAAATTCGCTTGAGGAGGAATTCAAAACTTTCTTCAAGGCCAACATATTGATCACGTTGTTATTATGGTTGCTGCTTAGCAGATGGAACGGTCGAACATATCTATGCATGTTTGGAGTTTCCTTCCCTGCAAAATTTTGAGCATGGATAAAGGAACATTTATCTCCAAATTTGCACCCAATCGGACTATGGAACATCACGCAAGGAACTACTCTATAGCTTGGTTTTTGGACCACAACAGGCTGAGGAATGCTCTGCGGTGCATATCTTGGGTCCGGCTGGACTCCAAGATATTTTGGGTATTTTGGGTATGACGTAGAACGATTGATATTAGAATTTATCGGTGGAATCATGCTTTGATATTGATAGCCCACACCAATAATAGGTTTAATTTCTTCATTAGGCTTCACAAATTTTTGAGGTGTGGGGGACTCTTCTGATAAGGGGTCAGTATCCCTTCTTCTCTTTAGCCTTATGGAATTATATCTGTGGAGGAAATTTCTGAGTGTTTCAATGTTTTGAAGTACAGCAGGGATACTGTTAGTTTTGATAAGACTGGACATAAAATCATCTAGAAATTAGAGAGAAAGAAATATCGAACCTTTATCAGCTTGGGTGAGCTGGTTGGTCCCAATCTTTTGTACTATTGATGGAGACACTGTAAATAGAGGCTGGAAGCTTTGTGAAGATACGTATTTTGAAAATTTTCCTTCTCTTAAGATTCCCCTTTTAATTGGATTCAGGCCTCTAATAATTGGATTTTGGCTCCCTAAAATTTTATTTTCTGAAACTGCAACTTTATTTAGGCCTATCTCTGTTAATCCAAATCTAAGAGTGTTACTAGGCTTTGATGGTTCTCTTATTTCCATGTTGACGCCCTAAGATTTGAACTTTGCTACATTATAAAATTACTTTTTCGAGTGGAATTTCAAGAGGAGGTTGGACAAAGAAGTCCTGATTTATGATGAAATCCATGACCGGGGCATCCGGAATTTGATTTTCCTGGGGATTTTACTCGAAGTCATTTTATTTGTTACGTGGAAATAAATTACAGGCAGCTCTGTGATAATTCTTGAATCATGTTTTATTTTTTCTCTGCTATTAATCCCTCGCTCTGGGGCCCTGCTATTAACAATCTTCATGGCTAAAATCATTTCATTTTAAATATCTTTTTTCTTTACGCTTAGGTGAATAATAATCAATTGTAGGAGTCATTGCGTCTAATTTTTTCTGTATCTCTTTCTCTTTTTCCTTTATCTATCTTTTCAGAACCTCTGAATCTAAAAACATACATGTTGAAATGAGTCAGCTTCCATTTTGATTTCTCTGTGTTTGAGTTCGTCTCTTCTCCAGAAAATAGGCATGATGTCTTCTTCTTCGCTTATTGTGATGATCTCTTCAGTATCAAGACCAGGCTGACATGGAGCATCTGTTATTCTGAAATATTTAATCTTCTTCAATTTGTCATCATCTTCCCATCTAACAACTAACGAAAGGAACCAAACAATTTACTTTACAGATTTTCTTTTTTCTTCTTGCTTGATTGGAACTTGCAATGAATTTTGCAATAGATTTTGAATTCTATCGTTGAAGTCTTTACCAGGGTGAAAATTTGGAGAGGGGGTTTCCTGTTTGATCTTTCTAGCAAATTTATTGCCTGGAGAAGGATCTCCAGCAGGACTTAGACTCCTGCTGAAGGAAGAATTCTCATAGCTAGGAGAAGACCTTTTGACATCCTTAGAGAATTTAATGTTCCCTAGAAAAATAGTGGTTTTCTGCTTTTGATTGTTATATTCTTCTTTCTTAAGGTGTTGGGCAGGAAGGTTTTCGAGTTTCTGTAAATAATCCTTTCTGGATGCTCTGTCTCTTCTCTCAAATTTTCTTCTAAACCCTCCCTTCCTACTTTCTCTTTTTACTCTACTTCTGTTTCCTCTTCTTCGTGAACTATCTCTACTATCTCTACTCTTATAGCTTCTAGAACTATCTTGACTCCCCCTACTCCCTCTACTTTCTCTCCTTTCATGCTCTCTCAAACTAGATTTGTGGAACCTTCTCTCACTTCCTCTATCTTCCCTTTGAATTGAGCTATCTTTAGATGGACTCTTAAATTTCGGGCTCGGGCTTGAGAAACTCGTAGACTTGGATTCATATTCTTCATTTTTGTATTTCTTGTGATTGTCTTCTGCTTTATTTGGCCCACCGTCGTTTAGCCATTCTTCAATTATAGGTTTCCACTTGATAAGTAATTTAAAACCCTTGCTGACGATTTCATCATTGGCCATAGGATCGTCGTTTATTCTTTCAACAGTTTTATGAATCTATTTCTAAGTAAAAAACAAATATCTTTACCAGTGTCCTTGTCAAAATCTCTTTATCTATTGTTATCTTGTTCAGAAAGTTCAAAGATTTCTCAATAATGTCAATATCAACCGTGCGGTCAAATTTACTTTCGTTTATCATTTTTTTGAAGCAAGCAATAGTCCTTGCATCAGATAATCTATTCTCATTTCTACGATGTCTCTAAAATTTACTTATGAAATATCCCGGGAGAAGACTTTAATAACAAATCAATATGTGCTAATCTTAAGTTCTGATCATTGGCCCTTTCCAAAGAAATTAAAAATTGTTTTGCGTTGGATTCTGTGATTGGGTCTACAATAAGCTTATAAAGTAAGTTTGATTACTATTTAGGTCAAAAGGCTTCATATCGGGATCTGAAAATGTTCTCTCCAGTTGCGGCCGGTGGCTCGGGTATCTGGAATGTCTATACTTTTCTTTGAACATTGGAGATATAATTTATTTTTTATTTACATAACAAAAGACCAAAGAAATAATTTATTTCCACTATCCAGGAAAGGCTACAGTACCGTTTTTATCATTATGTGCACATAAAATAATTTTCATCCAACTTTCTATTTTCAAATTGTTTTTCTCTTGTTAAGCAAGTTGTATTGGCTGACTATGAGAATTATAATTCTTATGCTTAAGTGAGATCAAAGAAGCAATATTTTTTTCCCAACATTCTTAGCATGCTAAGCACTAGTTAGAGATAATTTACACAAGAGCTAAAAGATCTTCATCGGCAATTTTTGATTATTTAACACCCTCGGGGATCAAAATTAAGGCCTCTGTGGGTCCTATCGAACTTTCTGTTCTTGAGCTTACTTTCAGGATAACTGTTTGTCATCTGCGAAATACTTTTTCACTTGAATATTGATATACCATTGAATCTGTAAATTATAGCTTTCTTATTTAACATCAAATTTGAAATAGGACCTTTTTAAAATGTTGATCCAAAAAAATATTTGAGTACTTATCTGACTTGAAATGATAACATACATATAATTGAATTATCAAATTATCTTCACTGAAATGGCACAAGAAAAGAATATTGTGTCTTCTTCGGACTGGCCTATAACTCCAGATTATAACTATAGAAAAATTCTGGCGGAAGTAAAGAGGCGCCGAAAAGTATTAGGAACCGAGTTCGATTGGGTACACTTAATTCTACACCAGCTAATAGTTAGGTATTTTCCAATCCAGAAGAAGGAATAAAAGAAGACCCACAATGGAAAGAAGATGAGGCAGAAAAGTATCTGTTGATCACTTTCATCGCAATGTCTACAAACATCAGATTTTTTGACGTAGCTCTTGTTAAAAATTGAAGCTTATCTATAGAAAATAAATTTACTCTTCACAGGCAATCAGGAATAAAAGACAGCAAATGATGAGAGTGGGAATAGGTATATATTTCGAGAAATTCCTTAACCTTTAGAACATAGACATGCTACAATAGATTTTACCACTTCGTAATAATCTTGATCTGTTTTTTAAATGTAATCTTGCATACTTTGGAAATTTTGTTAATTTAATGAGAAATCAATGTTAACCATGGTGATCCTTTCAGGTATTTATTAGATTAGGTTTGGAGGGTATGAAAACAATACTTAAAATCTTTTCTATTTGCTATGGAGGCTTAGTATTCTATTTCTCAGTCTAAATTAATTATTCAGTAAAGATTTGAAGGAATTCATTGAATTCATTTGTAAAAAGTGAGAAACTGAAATGCCAATTGATATCATGTCTGAAGGACTTAGAGATAATATAATTTGAATATTCCCTGTTATAACTTGTTTCCATTTCCAATCATTTATTCAATCTACAAGCACTTATTTAGCTTCTTAGGAATATCAAAAATAGGAATTTGTCTTAAATGCAGCTTTTGCAATTCTTATACATAAGAAATTGTATCAAAATATTATGTTATTCTTTTTTCTCTTTTTTGGCAGACTTGAATGAACGACAAAGATAGATAATTTGCCCAACTAAAATGAGAACAGCAAAGACAACCAAGGTTGGCATTCCCAAAAAGATTATTACATCAATATCATTTAGCATCCCAAATACATGGGAATAAAATCTAGCTTCTTTTGTCTCATTAAAACATAGTGATTTAGTATAGTATTCAAAGGGAACTTTAGGCTCCTCCTTCCTATTAAGTTAGACTAAACGCTTCAAAAAGAACCTTTTCAATGAGCCCAAGGTCAGAGATTTATGAATTCTGGAATGTCCATCATGATCTCTGATGTCCAGAATAATTGTAGTATTTGAGATGTTCTTGGAATCTGGCACGATTTCTATAGTACCGAAGTTGTAGTCAACATACAGATCAGCATGGGTCTTTATTCGTTAATTTGATAAGGTAGGGAAGGGATACGTTATAAGTTTCTGGGAAAAACAGTCTGTGTGCGACCTCTCCTTTTGGGAAATGATCTCTAGTAGTATGGGTCAACCCACTTGAGGTTAGTTCATATAGAGGATATCCTAGGACCTCCTCAGAACAAGGAAGTTTCATTAATTCTCCATTGTGGACATCCCCACTTAAAAGAATAACTAAAATCTCAGGAGAATTATTATGTTATACCAGAAACATTGTGCTTTTTGATGAGATTAAGGAGTCTTAGTGTGGACTTAGAGTACCAGTTATCGTGGAGTATTCGGTCTTCTGGTATGATTTGAGAGCCTATTAATTAGACCTAGACTATTCTATTTACCAGAAGCTATCAGGAACACATCTGCCTGTTCTTGAAGCTCCTCCTCTAACCATTTCCATTGCTCTTCGCCTGACAATTAGCAATATATTACCCTAGTTTTACCTAAAATATCTTCACTTTCATCGTCTCTGTTAAACCTGACATCTAACAGGATGAGTTTAGTCCTTATTCCACCTAGAGGTTAACTCGCTTAACGTTGTTGCAGGTACTTGAGACCAAATCATAACTCTCATAGATCCCTTCTCGAGTTCTTCGTGAACTATTTTTGGGCTCATCCACAAAATCAAGGAAAATATCTTTCATCTCATACTTGTACTTGAAGTTCTTATTCCCTTGTAACAATTACAATGATTGCATTATATCTACCGCCATCCTGACCAAAGTCATGATTGTCCCAAACTCCTACAATTGGGACATTCTGTCTGAGCTTGACATAGGCAGGATCATTTTTAGCATTTTCTAGCTTTTCCCTGGCTGCTTCAGGACCAGGGAAGGTAAAATAAAGGTAATAGAGCTCCATATTCTCCACATAGGCAGCATCTCCTATTCAAATTTAGTAAGATGTCAAAATTGTTGCTAAAAAGAGAGGAATAATTGGTAGGCAGCTATAGAAATCTAGCGATGACTCTTACCTATCCATGCGTATAAATCTGGCTGATAGTCTGATACAGCGTAGAAGATAGAAGAATTTTCTGTTCCAAAAAATTTGTTGCATGAGCCAAACGCCAGTTTGAGACTATGATTTGCAGGAAACTCTAGCAAAGGAGTTTTTCCATTCACAAGGTACATAATTATTGTTATAAGGAGAGCTATTCTGAAGAGATTGGAAAATATTTTAGCCATGCTGCCTATTGCTTCTTTTAATAAAAATTATTTGTTGCTTTGGAGTAGGACTATTATGGGGATTCGAACTAACCTTCAAAGTTTTTGTATTGAAGGTCACACTTCTGAACAGGAGACATAAATAGAAAAATCTAATCTTAGATTAGAAGATCGACGTAGAGTAATTTAACCCTTGAAGTGTGGTCTTTGACCACTTAGTATCGGAGGAATTCTGGGCTGAATCAATTCATCTTAACATGGATAAAAGGGAAGATTTTTAATAATTAAAGAGATTCAGTCTTTGGGAAGATATTCAAAATTTTGATATTGAACGTAGCTTTTCCCTACCTAAATTATAGTGAATTCTTATCAGATGGTATGATATAATCTGGTATAAATACAGGTGATTTTGTGAAATAATAAAAATATTTGAAATTTATACAACCTATTTTCAACCAAAATGGACATTGAAGGTTTTCAAATTCTCCTTACCTCCCTCTCTGATTATAAAGGAATCCAAGACGAAGAATTCAAGTTCGCAGCTCACGAAGATTCTCAAGTCGGGGTACAAGATCTCGGGATTGATAACTACAAACATTCTGATATCAATCTCGAACTTGACCTAGCAGACACTTACCCTGAAAATGGACAAAATGGCACCAATCATGCCAAGGTTGACCACCACTTGATTGATAAGATCAATGGTTCCCACTACATGAACAATGAAGACCTTAGCACAGAAGCTTGTTCTTCATCAGAGAAAAACCAACATAATGAATTTATTGAAGAATGCTTAGACCAGTTCAATAACCAATTTACTGACGATGAGGAATTGCGAGCCAAGGCTCCATCTTTTGAGGAGAATCCCAAGGAAAAACTTCTAGCTTTCCAGAATGACCGTCTTGAGCCAGAGCTCGAGCGTCTTTCAAAGATAAAGCCTGAATCGAAGAATGGAGCTGGAAATCTCAGAGAGAAAGTTTTCAAGAGTATTGCTCAACTTCTGGGAGACAGATGTGCTGGTAATGAAGATCACAAGACGATAAGAGTTAATTATTGTCGATTAGCTCATGAAGACAGGCTACGTTTAGAGTATCTTTACAATTTCTTCAACGAGTTGGACTCAGAATGGCTAAAAAAGCTTGCTGAATTCGTTAGTGAATATCAACAAAACTTCCAAAAGATTTGGAAAAACCACAAGACTTGGAAGAAATTGGATGAGCTCTGCGGATCCTGTGATGGAGGTATGATTCTCTATTACATCATTCAAAAGTTCTTTTCTGAAGATGCCAAGATTGATTTCAACGCGTGGTTGATTTCATTTCATGGTGACGATGGAACTAAGGCTTATATTTATAAGGAACTCCAGAATGATTTCTATAAAAAGGTTACCTGCTCCCATAAGATCCAATATCCAAATTGTTGAGTATCATTACAGTTTTGTTTTATTCTTAATGTAGAATAAAATAATGACTCAACATATATAATTAAAAGATATGTGTCTTTTTGGCAATGATGCCTATTCAATGAAATTTCAATTCTTGGAATTCAATCTCTGATTCTTGTCTTTATTTGATTAATTCTTTTAACTCCTTTTGAATTATTATTACTACCTTTCCTTCCTTTTTTAAACAATACAATAAATTTCAAAGTTTAAAGGGTAGGCCTTGGGCTCACTTAGCATCTGTTAAAAACTTAACTAATAGAAGAATCAGTATTGCTTTAGGTCCGAGTATAATTCCAGAGCTTTGACTCATAGAAATAGAGAATAACAGTATTCAACCAGAATATCCATAAATAAGTCATGAAAAGTATTTTGACAATGATGCCTGCATTTTTGAAAATTTTGTAGTTGTTAGATCTTCAGCATTTCATTCAAAATAGTACATTTCTATATATATTTGAACTGGATTATTAATTATAAGTTTTACTCAAATCATATGGGTGACTATAACAATTGTAAAGACTTTAAAGACTTCCCTGCTGTCTTCTTGAAGGATGATACCAACATTCTCGAGCAAATAGAATTTACAATTTTGGCTGGTTTCACAGGCTGGCTTCTCTGGAAATCAATATCCAATATTCAACATTTATATAAGATGAGAAAAGAGAAGAAATGCAGGAAATTGATTGCCATGAACCTTGTGATTTTGATCATCAATGTTCGTAAGCCTCTTTCTCACGATTATTAACGATTTCCAGTTCATATGATCTTCTTCTTTGATGGGACAGTGGCTTTATTCAACTCAGATGGAATGATTAGCATTAGAACCTACTACCTAGTCATCTACAGTGGAATTGCCTTATTCCAAGTTGCATTTGCTATGAGTTATAACAACTGGTACACATAATGATCCAAAATTAATTCTTAGGTCACCACTCCTTGCTATAGCCTACGAAAAAGATAAGAAAACTGCCAAGTTAGTTTCAAAGATCATCTTATATTCAGTCACTGTTATTGCACTTATTGAAATTATTTGGTTGGCCTACCTTTTCCTTGCTACTCATGATATTTGTAACACTATACAGTATAGAAATTTGAGATATAATTTAACCATTTCTAAGGGGAAATAACGGTCTTGACACCGCCGTCTCCCTCCTCATGACTACCTTTTTGATCAACAATATTGTTTTCTCATATGCTTGCTATATCATGGCTCAAAAGATCCAAAGCATCTACGAATTTAGAGAGCATAAATCAATTAGAACAGTACCCCCTCACTAACCTTTAATCAAAATGTTAGATGAAAATTTTGGCTGGAGTGACCATTTTTGGTACTTGTTTCAGAGTCTTCCACAACCTTGTTCAATTTACTGGTTGGTACCTATTTGAAACTTGGGAAAAGAATGCTAATGATCCTGCTAATAATGATGACATAGGAAAACAAGTTCCTTGGTAAAATTCTGGTGAAATTAGCATAAATTATTAGGGTTTTAATGAATCTCTTTTATGAGATTTCATGCTCATTGGCCCCCTTAGCTTTCCTACTATTTACTTTCAGTCCTAGTATCAAGAGAAGAAGAAGCAGTGGAGAAAGTATATATGGAAGAAAATTGAATAATTGTTTAGAATCATGTAATACAGATTCATTACTTTCAGGAAATGAACAACAAAAAGCTTCAACTGGAACAACAGGTTCTGGAACTACTACTCATAGAGAAGGTGAAGAGCAACACGAAAATTTTCCAGTTGCTAGTGAATAATGGAATATACAAAGTTTAATCTTGAACGTAATTTTTGATATTGAAAGTCATGTGAATAAGTAGTCTTATTCGTCATTCTTATATGTTTCCTGAATATATTTTTTTATCAAAATTTTCCTGAAAATCTAAAAAAATTATTCTCTTTGAAAGACTCTTCTTACTCCTTTCCATAAACCCAGAATTTCTTTATGAGACTTTTCCTCTTCCTTCCTCAGAGTTTCTTCTCTATATTGCTCATAAGCCTCTCTAATTAGATTCTCATCTTTTTCATGTGCAATAATTCCTCCCTTGACAGCATGGGGCCTTCCATTTTTCCCTGTTTCAAAATCTAAAGATTAGTCCCAGAATCAATATTCAAAATACCTACTACAGCATCGACATATTCTATTCCCAGCTTCTTACAGATTCTGGGAAGTCCTGGCAAATTTATATGCACAACTCCCTTTGGAAGAGGCCCATTAAAGATCTCAAAATTTCCATATTCATTTCTCGGTAATGTTCCGTCAGGATTCAGCTCATTCAAAAATTCCTCAGTCTGCCACTCTCCATAGAGCTCAACAAGAGTCTCACCCTGGCCACCCATCACAAGAACTTTCTTAACAGGCTCCTCTCCTGGCTTCACTTTTCTCATTTCTCTAAAGAAATTAGCCATTTTCAATCTGAAATTACCTCTTCCATCTAGCCTTTGAGTGTAGCTTTGTAATCATACTTCTCTCGTAGATAGGCTCATCCTTGAACTTTGTTTCAAGAGGCTTCGCCTCAGGCCTCAAACCATCATGTTTCTTCAACATGGATGCCAGAATATAGTACTTACTATATCTGAATTCTTTGGGTGTTTGGGGAATATCTTGTTTCTCTATGGCCTGTATTCTCTCGTCTTCTAATTGATTTACCTTCACCCAAAAATCTATTCAAATTTACAATGAATTTCCCTTTCTTACCATCAGAGAGGTTCGGGTCAAACTTAAAGTAAGTAACAATCTGATTCCACCAATAGTCAAGTCCAAGCTCTCTTCTGCTGACAGTGGTCTTATGGCATCTCTTGATATAATTCGAGGTAACATCTCTAATATAATATCTCTTATGCTTTTCAATAGGCTTCGGGTCCACCCCTTCCTTGAAAGAATATTTCTGGAAAGTCATAATAAACAGTCCTGGCATCCCATGGAGTCTCTTATTTATCTCTTCAAGATTCTCATATATCTTATTCTTCAAGGGTTCTACTTGGACCCATCTCTCCTCCTCGAAATCCCACACTTCAACCCAGCATTTATACTCTGAGAGGTCAAGCTCGCCATTATCCAGGGAAGTCTTCTTTCCAAAAGCATACTTCCCGATATTTGACTTTGCAACTTTTTTGGGCTTTTGGACCTGGGACTCGAACTCGTTTACTTCCTGGATCTCCATAGTTTCCTGTTTCTCAACTTTCTTTATTCCGGTGACCTTCTTAGCCTTCTTTTCCTTCTTAGCAGGGGTCTCTTTTTGGACTATAGATATTGACTTCGAGCCAAATCTGAAGCTAGACAATTTGGACTCGAACTCTAAATCATTTTTGTCAAAGTCGAGCATATTAGGAGCGTCAAAATTAGCCATTGAGTTGGATGCTGAATTCATGAAGCCAAAGCTGCTATCTTTGTCCCTTGAAGCGGATCCCATATCAGTGCTAATCTCAAATATGCTTTTATCGTTCATATCGAGTTCACTATCATCAGCGGTAGACTTGGTATCAGCAATGCTTGTTGTGAAATTAGAGATCATAGTTCCAAGAGTTTTCTTATTTAATTTGGCTTTCTTTTCCTTGGGCTTAACAGGTTTGATTTCCTCGACTATTGGCGTATCCTTGGAGCTAGATTCTATCTCCTCGAGCTTTCTTCGCCTGACGGCTCTAGTTCTGATAGGCTTCATCCCTTCAATGGAAACATAATGTCTTTTATCCACCTACAATTGAAGAAAAGTAATTGGTTTGTTACATTAAGGTTTCTCATGTCGATTATGCTAACTATTCTGACTGGGACACCGACATACTTGCAAAGGGCATAGAAAATTTGGAGAATTTGTTCATAAGGATAAGTATGATTATCTGAAAGATTAAAAAGAATGTGATCCTCGTTGTATTTATCATAAGGGAAGAAAGTTGAAGTAAAGTCTGATAGTTTGTGCATGGTGGGCCTGAAATTAGCTTTTGGGTTGTCCTGGTATCTTTTCTTGACTTCTTCTAAGTTCTTTAGAAAAGCTAAGGGAAGCTTAGACAAAACTAGAGCTAGAATGTGCTCAGAGCGAGCAAACTTAGTGAAGAAATAGTTCTTCGAGATCATGCAGAGAATGTATAGCTTGACAAAATTTTGGTAATGATAAGGGTTTCTCATAATGATTGTCGAAAAGAGGACAAAAGCTTTGAGTGTTTCCTTCTTCTTCTCTAACTTCTTATCCTTCTTACTCATTTTCTCGGTCTCTCGCTTCTTGATTAGATCAAGTTTTTCTCCAAAGGATAAAGAGTGCATAAAACTATTGGAATCTTCATTAAATTCAGAGTCCTTAGTCGTTTTGATCTCGCTTATGGGCTGGGACTCCATATCATTATCTCCTTCATATTCTACTTCAGCAATCAGGTTATCATCCATTTCAAATATGTTTTGATCCTCATTGTGAGAAGATTGGGACTCGTGGGCACTAGAATCATCTTCGAACAAATCGGCAAAACGATCTTCTTCCTTTTTAGAGTTGTCAAATTCATCCATATCTAAATATTATCAAGTTTGGTGTTTGAAAGATTTACCCATCTTTACGCGCTTGGCAATAAATTTAATCTATTTGTTTGGAATTTTCATTTACAAGAGTCCCTATGAACATACCGAAGGAAGTCCTGGAAAGAATCAAAAACGGCATCACTGAAGAAAATCAGCTCTTAGAAGAGATGAAAACTCTCATTGAAGGACAACTGAAGGGCCTGAAGGTAATTCTTATTCGTAGTAGACATTTCAACTCCTAGGAAGAGGAAAATTACATGAAAAAGAAACTTGCCGAACTTGAGGAAAAATTAAAGAAGAAGGATGAGGCCAATTTATTTACATACACATAGCTAGAAAAAGCACTGAATTTACAAGTATTCTTAGACATATGTATGATATTCTTATTCTCATGTTATGATTGTTCTGCTTTTTTCTAAAAAGTAAGGAAATAATTCCGCAAAAGATACCGCTTGCTCAGCCTTCTTCCTTCTCTCATATTCAGCTTGCATTCTAGCATTTTTAGCTGCTTTCTCCTTCAATTGTTGAATCTTGTCCCATAAAAACTTCTTTTCCTGCTCTTCGGATTCCCAACTGGATTCTTTAGTAAATCCTAGTTTCTCCATTTCTTCTCTCTCCATCAATCCACTATAAAACTATAACTAGAATCCCGATTTCTTATTACCTTTGCATTCTGCATTGTAAATAATCGATTTGATATTGTCTGCATCTTTTGGGCATGAGCTGATGCTTTAAGATACAATTGTTGTACATTTCAGCCTCCTTATCGCACTCATGGAAATGATCCAATGGGAAGGCTCCTTTATCAGGGGGTCTTGGAGTAGTACTCTTTGACATGATTAATTTTATCTTAGGATTTGTCGAATTTCTAATTATGACATAACTGAACGAATCTGTTGAGTACTTTTTGAAATGAGACGGCTTGTTAGGGAAAGGAAAAGACTGGTTTCAGTTGCGAATATAGGAAAATTTCTGTTATAGAAGAGTACATATGGAGAGATGTATATAATGAGGAATGAAAAATTGTTAGACTATTACCTCAACAAAATTTTGATTATGATAATTGGATAGACATAAAATGAGCTAGAAAGATTATTATTATAATAGCAAACCCAAAATTGTAGAAAATAATTGTACCTTAAAGTTTGTTTGTTATCTCCTAGTTTTCTAATTGCCAAACCTTTATTATCTTGTCTCTGTCACACGAAGCAAAGATATCCTTATCGATAGCTATTATTCTCTGGATTCTAGCTTTATGGTCTCTTATTGACAATAAAAGGCTGCTCTTTTTCCAATCCCAAATGTATATGTTGTATGACTTCCGATTGCTGTCGTTTGCCGAACAAGCTATCCTATTGTTCTTAAGATATTCCATGGTAAACACAGTTTTCGTATTCGAAAAGGTCTTCACCATTTTCCTTGTCCTCAGATCCCATACTATCACATTTCCGTCTCCACCTCCCGTTGCGAAGAAATCAAGGTCAGAATAATCTGGCTGATCAGAGATAAGCACTATGGCATTTATTCTATCTGAATGGGCATGTGGGAGTTTCTTTGTGTATCTTTCTATTATCTGGACTTCTGTTAGAATCCTATGTGTATGTACGTTCTCTAAGAGCTCGCCATTCTGAAGGTTTTCTGGATGACCGTTTAGATATGGAGTTGTGTCTTGCATTTGTCTTTCCCATTCCCAGAAATTTATACATTTATCGAAGCTGACGCTTATAAGTACACTGCAAGGGTACCCCTCTGACTTGGGCACAACCACGAAACTTGAAATGAAGTCATCGTGCACAAGAACCTTTTGTTTCATTTCTATACTGGCCGTAAATTCAAAAAGTTTCTCCATTGGGGTGATTTTCACAACCCAGACTTTTATGTACCCGTCTGCAGAGCCTGTAGCTATGTAGTAATGCTGACTATTTCCCTGTGCTTCTCTTTTTAGAAGCTTCATGGTGGAAACTCTATATTGATGTGCCTCCTCATGACAACACAGCCGCTTGTTATTAAAGCAGTCCCATAGATCCAGGGAGGGATGATCATCATCACCTCCCAAAAGGACAAAGAATGGAGTGTTATGTTTGGGTTTAGACTCATCTCTAAGGAGAAGAAAACTAGTAACGGCTCCGTCTGTATTTTGAAAATCACCACAGGTCACCGTCTTGGTGATCCTGAAATTCTGCATGGGGTTCATTAAGCGGACTATCCTGTCTTCAGAAACGGTTATATAGTTGTCTGGAGCGATTCCAGCAATATGTGCAGAAGAGAATCCACCTAGGTTGGCTAGGCAGGTAATTTTAGAAGGGTCTGTAAAGGACTTTTCATAAGGGATAATCTTGGGACTCTTGGGACTGTGAAAATCGAGCTTGACTTCTTTGAATAAGAGACCATCACAAGCCAATTTTAGGGAATTGATGAATTGGTTAAGTTCTGTTACCCACTTGTCATGAAATTCCTGAGCATCAAACTTTTTTATTCCTTCTTCTAGTTGGCTTCTATGCCTCTTGAGCTTTTCTATCAAGTTGCTTACGTTGAGATATTTGTTGTAAACCTGCTCATCATAATATCCTGTGAAGACCTTGTCAAAGTACTCTTTGAGATTGCCAGACTTGAAATAGTTGGCAAGAGAGGTCTTCATTTCTTCGTATATCTCATTATGTTTATTAAGCTTTTTGAATTTTGCGAAGCTGTTAGCAAGTTCATCATATCGATCATAAATGGCAATGAAGTCTTTCCACAGGTACTCGTTAAAGTATTCCTTGAGGGAACGAATCTTATTGAAAAGATAATTGAGGGCCGTGTCAAAGGCCTCATCCATTCCTCGTCCAATTTCTTCTAGTTGATACTTTTCTTTTTTTAGGATCATTCCCATTTCCTCGAAGTGATATATTGCCTGATAATTCTCTCTAGGGTCGAAATGTTTGGCTAACTTTTTATACTCTTTATACCAGTCATTTATGTCTATGATTTGGTTAGTGTGATAAGGATGAGACTCCATATGCTGCTGAAGACATTTGTTGCACAAGGTACGAAAGTCACAACTATCACTTGTACATACATAATCAATTGTACAGCTCGGATGCCTTGGACAAAAGGGCTTCTCGCCTATCGGCGCCCGGTTTGTTGGACTACTCATCTAAGAAATAACTAGCAAGTTAGGGTTTTTTAATTGTTTTATTCAGGAACTCATCTATTAATAAGTTTATATTAAATGAGCAAAAAAAACACTATGCTTGATAGTCTCTTTCAAGACCTCGATCGTACAAGGCGTAGACAAAAGATCGCTAAAAAGAATCTTCATGAAAATATTAATAACGTAATCAGTGCTCTCCAATCAAGCGTCGCAAATATCCAGAACAATAATGCTATGGACGAAGTACATCTTGAATTTCACCTGCTAACACTTTAAAGGAAGACTCCCAACAGATTCAAGACCACCTCAACGAGGTCTCTTCTACCGTTTTAGTAAGCTTTGGAGTTATCTAGGAACAAATTGATAGAAAATGCAGCCACTAGACAAAATTCTCCAAACCCACAAAGAATATTTCGCTTATATTTCAAAATTCGGAAAGGAGATTGACAAGACATTCAACAAAGAAATCAACAGCATCTTTACAAATACTAAGCTAGACGATGAGTATATTAACAACGTAAATTTGAATTTCGCCTGATTTAATTGCGCAAAAGTCCATTCATGAACATTACCTGCGTGAAGGCAAGACTGAGATTTACGAGACCCTAGCCCAGGAAATAAAAATAGAAGATGATGCCAATGTCGAAAAAAACTTCTATGTACTTCAGAATGTATTCTAAAATCCTTCTATTCTAATTCCATAGATCTTACAGGAATGTAGAAAGCAAAACCTCGAACCCGCCCTTGAATGGGCTCACTCCCACGAGGCGGAGCTAAATGAAATTGAGAGTGATCTGATTTATCTACTTTATCAACAAAAGGTAACCTTTTTTCCAATAAACCTAATTTGGTAGTTCATAAGTGAACTGGATAACCATGGTAAAGAAAGGGCAATAAATTTTGCCAGAGAGCACTTCCCTAGATTTTTCCCAAAATATGCACCTGAAATACAGCGAGTCATGGGTTCCCTGTTATTTGATAAATCGTAAGACTTGTCTATTAATATGATAAAAATTTTAGTAATCCTGAAAATCCATATGCTGATTTATATGATGAGGCTAGGTGGGAAGACCTCGCAGGAGAGATAGCGTTCGATGCTTGCAGAATATACAGTAGGCAAAAAAGGAGAAAATTGTAATCTGTTAGAAACTACACCAGAAAGTGCCTTGGCTATCATAACCGCAGCCGGGACCATTGCGTTACCAAAGTTCTTGAAGTACTTTGCATTAACCAAAGAAAGTAGACTAATTTATTATCAAGGAATAAATCTTAGACAATATTGAGTGGAAAGAGACTCAAGAAATTCCCGTTGCTATAGAACTGGGAAAACAATATCACTTCCATTCTGTCTTTGTCTGCCCAGTAACGAAGGATACAAGCACACCAGATAATCCTCCTATGATGCTCAGATGTGGGCATGTTATCTCAGAGTATATAATGGGATTAGTGGTCTAATTGAATAGGTTGGCCGTCAAGAAATTAACAACTTCTAGATCAAGATTTAAGTGTCCGTACTGCCCTGTCGAACAGACCACGAGTCAGATTAAGAAATTGATCTTCAATTAAGTTGGAATTAAAGTTATTTTAAAATTAGTACTAGCTGTCTTGTCCACTAACTTGTTGTCAATGTGCACAAGTTATGTTTATAGAGAATTACTTTCACTTTTATTATTGCCTATATTGTATGTATACAGTGCTCATTCCATAAAAATTATATTTTTCTTACTTGAAACCTAATTATTTTCAATCAAAATGAATAGATTTCCTCTATTCATGTAGTAAAAGTCAGATATAGAATATCTACGAAGTACCTGATTGATATCCTTATTCTTTAACATCAAAGTCTTTAGCAGCCTCATCAGCGAGATTCTTTAGTTCAGGATCTTCAATTTCATTATCATCGTTGCCCAAACTTGTAGGATCATCCTTTACAGGCTCACCATCAGGAGGCCATCTATATTCAAAGGGATTCGTTCCGCCATATTCAGGGAGCAACTGATCAGCATCAAAATATTTCAGTAACTCTTCCTTTTTGCCAATAATTTTGACTTTCTTGCGAGATTTCTCAGCTAAGAAGGGCATGATCATTCCGTATACCATTTTGAAAAACCAGTTAGCATGTAAAATGTAGACAGCTTCCAATCTCTCAGCGTAAAATCCTGTAAAATTCCTATCAATTCTTTAACCATTCTTAGCATACTTTTATCATAGTTTTTCTTGGTAAATCCCTCTCTATCCCAAATGACAACCATCTTTGAGCTACCAAGTTCCTCCATAAGTTTAACTCCTTTCTCAATTAAATAAATTCCAAACCTTAGAGTCTCCTCGATAGGACAGGCCTTTGGGAAATGTCTCCTGATCTTAAGAATCAAGCAAGGACGCTTTTCTTTGTCATGCCCACACCAAAATGCCTTTCCTGTCTTTAATTCATGGGCTATTTCTTCTTCCTTAATTTCATCTGCCTTGTAGGTTATTCTCCAATTGTACCATTTCTTCCACATTTCCATTGCCTTGGGGATCTTGTACTCTCTAGCGATCAAAAATCTTGTAGTGTTGTTAAGTTCTGTGTAAAATTCAATTTTCTCTTGACTAGGAACCATCTTCTTGTATTCTTCAATAACCAGCTTCTGGAATTCTATGGCCTTGGCAACCTCCTTGTCCTTCAGGTTGAATTCTGGATGAAACTTAGGTTTTGATTGTTCCATGTTAAAGCAGACTTTTATTACTTTTTATTTTAATTTCTTATATATAGGGTACAGTTAGCCGGGGTATGTTACAAGAATTTTAATATTGGTACATATCACTTAAGAGAGTAATAGAGAAAGGTTTATGTCTCAAAAGGGTCATCTTTGACACTAACGTTCTTAGAATTTATCTTCATATAGGGCATGACGAGGTACTTTTTTACTTGGTTCTTTTTATCCAAAAGATCTTTAATCACAGCTGCATTGTGAGCTTGATATTCCCGCTCTCCAGCTTTTCGTTCCTCGAGAAGTGCTTTTAACTCATTTTCATCAAAGGCTTGTTTATTCTTTATTGACTCATATTTATCCTCATTTAAATAGCCCATTCTCCTTAGGTCTTCTCTTAAATACTTCAAAGTTATATTTTTCTGTAATGTTGTGTAATGGATAAGTCCGACTTCATATCCAGTCAGAAATTCCTCCAAGAATGATGTATAATTCTTGTTGTATTTAAGGAAGGTAAGGATCCTATTCTCAATCTGCGTTCCCTTTAGATTCTCAATTTCAAATAAGAATTGAAACAACGATTTGAGGCAATTCTCAGGGTCAAAGATCAGATCTTCAAACCTGAGAATAAATACAGGGATAGGACAATCAAGCCAAAAGGAATAGAAATCATGTATTTTTTCTGCATAAGTTGCCACTAACGAACTAAATAGAGCCTCATTAGATTTTATTGTTGCCATTTCCAGAATGGTTTTCGTTTCTTTGACTTTTTGACTGAATTTTTGCCACATCATATCCCAAGGACTCCTTATTAACAGTATGCATTTATGGGCTTCGAATTCTTGCCCTTTGACCTCAGGATAATTAGTCTTTTTTATCCAGGTGGTACTGTCTATTACTCCTTCTCCTTTGTATATTCTTATTTTCATGTCCTTATATTAAGAAAATCCAGAAATATGCCTACCTGTATGGTGGGATCGTCTGGCAAAGTATCAGAGCCTGTAATTATTCCTGTTAGGCATTCTAACATGTATCTTGTCAAATAATCATCCATTCTAAGGTCGTTAAGAGAGCAATTTGAAAAGTACCCAGGGTAGGATGCTAAGGCTACACTGTTGAAGTTATTCGTGGGGTATAGAAACTGTGCTTTGGAGTCATTGACGAATATTCGAAAGAACTTGTCCATCTTAAAATTTATTTTTCACTTTCCAAATTTCAATTATGCCACTGTGTTAAATAGAGTAAACTATGCATGTATCAAGCATACTTAAATAGAGCATAAACGAAGTTGAAACATGATTATTAAAGTTTTGGGTTTGGTTTTATCTTGCCAAGCACTTTGAAGAAAACTTTATGAGCCTCTTTCATTGCAGGATGAGCCAGGCATCTGTCCAGCCATTCCTTCAACTTTGTGTGTTGGTTTAGGTCATAGTTAGTCATATATAGTTGAGCAATTTCACAAGCAGCACTAATATCAGCGATAGAGATACTGTCTTGCCCACAAAGATATTTTCCGTCTTTTAAGAAAACATCCTCAAGGGTTTTCAAAATGCGTTTGACTGCTTTAGTTTCAGATTCCACTGAAGGGAGTTTCATTCCAGGGAAAAATTGAGGATTAGATGCCTGGAAGAGCAAGGCACATCTTCTAGTGTTCAGATGATGCCAATGGAGATAAGCATCGATCAATGCTCTCTTCTTAAGATCCTTTGGATAGAAAGAATCGGTCTTAGCATGCTTGTTTGCAAGGTAAGTCAGGATGGCATGGCTCTCAAAGAGAGTAAATCCTTGATCTTCGATTGCTGGGACCTTTCCGAAAGGATTTATTTTGAGAAACTCGCTATCTTTGTGAGCTAATTTAGCAAGTCTGATTTCGACAACTTTATGAGGAATTTCAGCAGCCAAGCAGTAAGCCAAGATGGCTCTGGATGGCTGGGACATGTAGTCCATGTAAATGTTGACCGACATCTTTGTTGCAAAATAAACTTTATAATTCAAGATAGACTTGAACTTTATTTATGAGTAATGCAGTCGATGAGGTCATTGCAGTCATAGATTAAGACAAGATCGAAATATTGACTCAGATATTGCTTTCGGATTAACCTAAAAATATATTGCCTGATCTAGGCATTGAAATTCGAAAAGAGATAGAGAGTCAAGCCTTAACACATTTTTAAATGTTTTCTACCATCTTCTCTCCATCTAAGAGTTTTCCTATACCAAAAGTTGATTCTGAATTTATTGTATAAGTCATATTTTGAGAAGAAGATAACAATGAAGAAAGTGATAAGCAGGGAGTCAAAAAATCCTTTTTCAAAACTCTTTTTACAGTATCATGGAGGTTATTTTGATCTCCTATTGCATTCAACAATCCTCTGGCAGGTCGATAGAGAGGTTAAAACTGATACCAAGTCTAAGCCCTATTTGTTGAAAAAGGTAAAAGAACTAAAGGTGGCAATCAGATACTGAAAATCCTTTGTAAGGTTTAATTGATATTGATACGAATGAGTTATTAAAAAATAGGAATATACTTGTTTCTTTCTCCAAAAATTCTCATTTGAGAGCAAATGTGACCAAATTAAAATATGGTTTTCTAAATATAGAACTTTGTTCTAGATGTATTAATGACGGAGGAAGTCCTTTTGGAAAAGCGTGGCTTCAAGGTCTAAGGGTTTAAACAAGCAATCTTCATGATGTCAATTACGTCAGAGTTGCCAGTATTAAAGAAAATAAGAATAGTTAGCTTCAAATAAATAAAATAAAGATCTTGAAATGAGCAAGCCCCAAAAAGTTATTCCCGAAAAGGTTATTGGATTTGGTCCCAACAAGCCCATGTACGACCAAATCTTCACCCAGAAGGATGCTATTATCTACGCCCTTGGTAATTTAGTCATAGTCTAAACTAAAACTCCAGGTATTGGCTTCAGCAAGGACCCTATGGATGAGAATGACCTCAGATTCACCTATGAGCTCAAGGATGACTTTGCTGTCTTCCCCACAGTCGCCACCACCCTGAGTGATATTAAGGAAACCTTCAACAGTCTTGTTGACTGCCCAGGAATGCCAAACTTCAATCCCATGATGCTTCTTCACGGAGAACAACACTTGGAAATCTTGAAGCCCCCCAAAGCTGGTGTTAGAATGATCACTGAAGCTAAAGTCAAGGATATCGCTGACAAGGGTAAGGGAGCTTTCGTTACTTTTGAAGCTACCACTTATGAAGAGGAAGATGGAAAGAAGACTCCTATTTTCAGACAATATATGGGTCTTTTCATTAGAGGTATTGGAGGATTTGGATATAAGGGAACTGTCTCTTTCCCCTTACCCCCAGTCCCCAACAGAAACCCCTGCAAGGTTTTCGAGGATAAGACTGAGAAGAACCAAGCCCTCTTCTACAGACTTGCTGGTGACCTTAATCCTCTTCATGCTGATCCTAACATGGCTGCAGTTGGAGGTTTCGATAGACCCATTCTCCATGGATTGTGCACTTACGGTATCTGCGCCAAGAATATCATGAAGGGATGGTGTGATAACAACCCCGAAAAGATCAAGAAGGTCAGTGCTAGATTCACCTCCCACGTCTTCCCTGGAGAAACCTTGAAGATTAACACCTGGAAGGAAGGAAATATGATTATCTTCAATGCCACTACCGTTGAAAGAGGTAGCGTTGTTATCCAAGGCTTCGTCGAATTGAACGAGAATAGCGCTAAGCTTTAAACTTCATTTTATTAGTAAGTACATAGCCTGCCTTTATCGAAAAACTGGCCTGCATAACTATCTTAGCATAAGTCCTATTTAATACAAGAATCAACTTGAATAGAATTCTGGATAATCTAATTTTATTTAATTTGAATCAAAGATGCAGGATTCAAAGATTCAACCAGAAGAGACCACTAAGAAGGAAAATCCGCAAAGGTACACAGTTGGCAAATTCCTCAGAAAAAAGAAAGGCCTCAGGAAAGTTGACAAGACCTATAAGGATGTACCCACTCCTGAGTCTTTGCAGAAATATCAAAAATTTCTTGAAGATTCAGGGGCAAAAATAAAAAAACTTAAATTTGGAGAGTTCCATCTCAAGAATGGTCTTCCCTACTCAGGCCTAGTAGCAACTGAAAAAATTATTTCCGACGAAATTATTGTTTCCATCCCAAGAAAGCTCATCCTCACAACAAAGAAAGCCTATTTCAGTGAGCTCAGAAAAGTCTTCCATGAAAATCCAAAATTCTTCTCGGCCTATTACACCAAGAACTGGGAAGACCATATGCTACTCGTCTACCTTCTCTACGAACACGACAAGGGCGAGAAGTCAGAATGGTACCATCTCATCTCCAATCTTCCAAGGGACATAGACTTTATCATCTTCTGGAGCGAAGATGAGCTACAAATGTTAGAAGACGAAGTCTTGGTTCGCTTAGCCAAACAACAGAGGAGAGAATACGACCGAGAAGAGGCCTTCGTGCTCGATCTGGCCAAAAGGTACCCAGATCTGCTTAATCCTGCTGTCTTCACGCCTGAGAATATCCGCTGGATTTACACCCATTTGGTGACAAGATGCTTTGGAAAATTCTTTGAATTTGTGACCATGGTTCCTTATGCCGAGCTGTTTAACCATGAGTGTAGTGATGTATATTATGATCTTGAGTATTATGAGACCAATCCTCATAGGCCTAAAGACTATTCTATGGATCCTCCTAAGGAACTTACTGAGGATGAGATGGAAGAATTTGACACATCGGATGGAACTTATGGAAGCGAAGATCAGGAATTTGATTCAGACTTTGAATATGAGAAGGAAGGAGACTTCATGAAGAAAAAAGAATTCGAAGAACTTACCAAAAAGGATGAAAAGTTTTCGATGTTCCCTGGAGAGGTCGAGTCTAGGGTCAAAGAGATTGAAAACTTTGTAATAAATGAACTAAACTGGGCTGATGGTTTCAGCATATTCTTTGCTAAGGAACTTTTGAAAGAGGCTAATACCATCAAGACCAATTTCTCCTCAAACAAAACCTCAATAAACTCTGCAAGAAACTCCCTTAAAGAGCTTGAGACCAATATGGCCTTGTTCAAGACTGCCACAAGGGCTTATTACCGGGAAGTATATGACATCAAAGAAGATGAGATCAAGATCAAGCAGAAAATCAGTGCACTCAAGGCTACTAGACAGGATGATGAGGAGGAAGTGGTGGAAGTATCCCAGCCATTTGACCCTGACAGTGAGTGGAAAGATGATAAATTTGATAACTTCATCATGAAGACTTCCTGGAAGGATCAATTTGAACCAGGAGCACAAGTCTTTTTCTGCTATGGAAGACTTTCCAACAGACTTATGCTTTTAAGATATGGTGTGTCTATAGAATATAACAAATATGAGCACATCCATTTCAAAGTACCTTATCTTAAGCTCCTAAAAGGAAACCAATGGCTGCTTGACAGGATCCAAGAATTCAGGATGAGTAGGTATATGAGATTCAAATTGAAGAGAGTCGTTGCCGACTTGAACTTTATCAACTTCGGAAAGACTCACTTTTATTCCCTGAAGAAACATGGATATGAGGCTCTAGTCAAGCCGATAGATATCGAATTGGAAATTAAGGGTGTTGAAAAAGCTGCAGAGATTCTTGAAGACTTTTTAGACAGTAAGTTCTCAAAGACTCCAGAAGAAAACAAGAAGATGCTTCTAGACCCTAAGACTGGGTATCACGAGTATTTCGCGGCTATTTATAGACTTGAAAGACAGAGATTGCTGACCTTCCACCTGAGAGCTTTGGAAGTTTTGGCTGAGATCCTAAAGAGGGTTGCTAAGGGGGATAGTTATGAGGAAGCTATAAAGAGAGTTCCGGATTTGGAGAGTGAAGAGGAGTGTAAGAGAAATAGAGTGTTCATGGCAAAGTATTTAAATCGTTTGAAAACTTGGTGTCCATTGTTTAATAAAACACATGTGTAGCTGTATACTTGGTATGTAAGTTTAATTCTTATGGAAGTGCATTCACTTTCCTTGAGTTCAAAAAAAACAGATTTTACCTAAAGAAAAACGTACTTAAATTAAAAAATCAAATAAAATAAAAGAGTCGCCTATCAAATGAACGACGACATTATGCAGCTGGACAATGCGATTCGCGAACAAAAGCAGAAAGTCAATAAGTTGAAGTCCACCATCAACAAATTGCAGACTGAAGCTGGACAAAAACTTGAATACTACAACAGAATGATGGTATCTATCAATTTTCAATGTCCATTACTCCTCAAAGGAAAAGAAACGAGCTTTAGAATCTGAATCTCAGCAAAAAGATTCTCAATTAGAGGAAATCCAACGCATACTGGAGAAAAACATGAACACAGAAATCACTAAAAGTGGTCAAATGGTAAACATCGTCTTTTCAGTTCTTCAACTACAAGGATGTAGTCGAGAGGTACAAGATATTCCAGCAATCTGAAGAAAGAGATAAAGTCAGGGAAAAATTTAAGTCAAAGATTGAGAAAGAGATTGACGAGAAAGCAAAAGCAAGCCTGTAAATTCTGATTTCACGATTGTAAACTTTAGAAAAAAAGATGATGAAGAACCCAAAGAAAAAAAGGAAGAAGAAAAGTACTCCAAATCTTCTATTATCCATGCTATTGGAGTGGTTTTAGAAGTAACTTCCAAATTTTCCTTTTGAATTTCAGGAAGTAGAGAATAATACTAGAGACCAGAATGGTCCAGAAAGGAATACAGAAGAGGGCCAGTTCTTGAATGAGCCAACTAGATATTACACGACATTCCGTGTTGCGCAAAATACGACTTTTCGTAAATTAAGGGAGTGTGCCGCCAAGTTCTGGGTAAATTCATTCTTGCTTTGAGTAATAAACAAGGGAAAAGAAAAAGAATCAAAAGACCCAAATCACCCAAGAGAGACAATCCAACTAAAAGAACTAAACGGACTAAAAGAACCAAGCCACCCAAAAGAACCAGAAGAATCAATAGAACCAAGCAAACCAAATGAATCAAAAGAATCAATGAATTATGGATTATATACAGAAAAGGGGGAGTTTATATGTGATAGCACAACACAAAAAGATACTCAAATAGAAAGATTTTTCAAATTCAGAATTCAAGAAATGACGCAGCTTCAAGTCATGTTAAGGCCGGCTGTATCAAACAAAAAAGAAGGAAGTTCCAAGAAGAATGCCAACCAAAACGTCGAGCTGAACATTCGAGACGATGAGGAAGAGCAACAAAGGCTGGAGAGGGATCTTTATCATAAATATAAAGAAAAAATGCCTAAATTGATGGTAAATTCTTAGGGGTCGTTGCTAAGTATTTAGGCATATCTTCCAGTTGAAAAGTCCAAAACAGAAGAGATAAACAGATATAAGAAGAGGTGGATGGAACCTACAACCTGCGGAGAGAACAATTTCTGTATTATTCTCCTCAATTTGATCCTACTGGTAAAGGTCATCTTTTTATTTATTTATAATCCAGATTATCACATATCTTTCCATTGCCAGGGAGAGAAATGCCCTCCAGACCTTCTATTACATTGATAGCGCTAATGATGTCATGACCGCTGATACTGTCAGAAAGATCACAACCCCAGATCAGTTTTTAGATTCATTAAGCACGCTAATCGACTTCTTCCCCTTATCTCTCGGCACTCCATTAACTAGCGATGACCTCAGGCGAAATACCCTTCAATTACTCAAACCTATTGAGATTCGACAAGTAATTTCTATTTTTCGAAGGATCATAGTTTAGTATCGAGTCAAACCCACTGAATGTAAGTACAACTTCCCAGGGAAGACCTGCTACTATCCTTACTATGATACCACAACAAGAGGTAGGGAAACTATTTCATGATTTATCTATCAGAAACTGAAAGCTTTCAATTTGCAGGAGAAGAATATAATTTCTTTACAAGTGAGAAGGGGTCTGACTATCTGGTAATTTGAAGTCCCTTAAGTTAATAATTAGATTCGTGGCTCCTTTGGTGAATATGGGAGAGAATCATATCCCTACAAATTTGACCCAGCCGTCATGACTCAGGGACAGTTCTGGGCACAAGTTTGCTTGTTCTTTGCAGAAACCCCACAGAGAAAAGAGAAATGCAAAGAGGAAGTAGCATCCTTAGCATGTAATGATAATGGCAGTATCTGCTATCCTTTCTTCAATGATTGGGTCACTAAAATAGATACTCTGACAGATAGCTATATTCATTCCTCAACTAGAGCTATATTTGTCCAGCTGGAGCTTATTGATGTAGGAAAACAGGAAATTTTCCACTTACAACCTGTAATCTAGTCCAGAAAAGATATAACATCCTAGGGCGTTGAACTTGGACCTGCTGGCATCTTTGTTCCGCATTACGAAAGACCCTTGGCTTATAAGCTATCATTCAAGCAGAATTCATCCGTCAGCCAGGGCACTATTAAGACATTCTCAGGAATTATTGGAACATTCTTATTGATCTTCATTTTATACATCTTGTTCACTTCAGGTTCCAATGGCGGAGTGAACATTAGGTACTTCATGACGCTCCAAGGAGCCTTGAATCTCCTTATTGTCGTTTTTAATTATTACATCATCAGCCTAATGAATTCCTACGACGGTAAGGAGCTTTCACTAGATAAAATTATAAAGAATGACAGTTCTATTGGTGTATAAACCATTATTCCCCTTTATAATCTTCCTAGGAGCTGAGACCACAAGCGGGCCTTTATGAAAGAGTCTTGATTTTCAAATCAGTTTTAGTCTGCATGTTGTTTGTCCGAGTGGCTCTCATCTTTAAGCTAAACAGTAGAGTCGAAATCATTATCACAGCCTTTGAAAGAGTAATAACTAACTTAACCCTCCTAATAATTTCTAGGGCATTCCTATTCTGATAGAGGCCATGATTATTATTCTGCCTTTTGTTCTAGTTGTAGCATATCTCGGACATGTATTCTTTGGAGTGACCAATCAAAACTACACTACATACGGAGACGCTGTTAAGTCCATTGTTCTCCTTGCAATCGGAATTGACAATAATGAGCTTTCTAAGCAAAATGGCAAATCAGGAATATTTATCTTCATGGTCGTCTTCTGTGTGTATCTGATGGCCTCTGCCGTGTTCTCCTCTATCTATGTCGAGTCTTTCAGACATACTATGTTAGACTATGGACACGAATTCCATGCAAACTCATCTTGGAAGTTCAACCGTACTTATCAACATTATGAAGTGTTAAATTTTTAGAATTCGTCAAGTGGGCATTTGCCTGGGTCCCTAAACGCGTAACGCTCCAAAAAGAAAAGTTGAAGAAACAATTGGCTCTTCAGAAGCAAAAATTCGATGAGCTTAAGAATAAAGCTCTGCATTTCAAAGATAATCTTAATTTGAGCAAGAAGTTTAACTTTTTGAAGAAAAAGAAAAAGCAAGAAGAGAAGCCCATAGATTCCGAGCCTGCTGAAGAGTTGAAGACTCTTAAGGGAAAGACTAAGGATTAAGTTGTGTGTTTCTAAATTTGGTATGTAAATACATATATTTATAAAACATTCTTAACTTAACCCAGACGACTCAGCCCTTGTCTATATGATAAAATTTCACAGCAATAAACCTCTTTCTAACATAAATTTTATGACACAATGCCTGTTTAATTTATCTTCTATTTACTGACTCAATTTTTCTTGATAAATGTTGAAATCTTGCGTTAAATTCGAGACACTTTTAGATAATCAGAATATTCTTGGTTAAAGAGCTTATTACTCTAGTTCCCTCCTTATTTCCTAGACTGAGACTTTTTCATTGAATTACCTTATACCACTTTACTTTTTGCAAAATTTTGCTGCTTTTATTAAAATTATTTCAAGATATAAGGTAGGAAAGCAACAAAATATGAAACTTTAGTCTTATTTTGTCAAAGAAAATGACTATTTTTTTTCTGGTTATATAAACAATTTTAGGCTTTCAAATAGGTGACTAATAAAGGGAGTCTTAAAATTTTAATTAAAAATTGGGTAACCAATTTTGGACACAAATACACAGTCCACCTACAGGGATAAAGCTTTTATATAGAAAGGAATGGAGCCAGGTGAGAAAAAATCAACGGTTAATCAAGATCAAATAGACAAAAAATAGAAGTTTTCAAGCATAAAAAAAAGGAGGTTCCTTTGGCTACTTTAGATAATGCAACTCTTCTTTAGCTCTTTATCAAGGTCTTTAGCAATGTTCTTCATGAAATTCTTCTTAAATTGAGGACAGAGAAGCTTTTTAGTGATTCCATCTTTCATTCTTTTGTCCATGGGCTCATCGAGCGAGTCATCTTGATCCATGAACAATCTGACAAGCTTATAAAACAGCAAGGCACCCTCCTTGAATTGAGGAAGTTGACAGAACTCTGCCAGTTTAACTCTGGATTTATTATTTTTCCAGTTATAGAAAACTCTATCCACAAGGTCCTCATTCCCTCCCTGCTCATGGAAATCTCTGAGTTTGCCCAAGTCAAACTCTTTTCTGTTTACAAACTCGATGTAATCCTTGGGTTCGACATCAATTAAGTACCTTTTCATAAGGTTGTAAAAGCTGGTTGAGTCAAGGTCCAGGTCCTTGGCAATCTTCTTCCACTTCTGGTTTTTATTGCATTTCTCGTAGTTTTTGTATTCTTCCTTATCTTTCATATAATCATGCAAAAAGCTGCCAAATTGTCTTATTATTTCAGGACTTTGACTGAAAATGGCATCAGAAAACCTTTTATGAAGGCCTCTAAGAGGCTTCTTAGTGTCCTTAAGCACAACCTTTGGAAGTTGATTGCCCTCTAAAATTTCTGAAATTAATTTAACAACTCTATCTCTGAGAATGCCAAAGAGGTTTTTAGTGTCTACTTTGGGTGTGTAACGATCTTTTTCCTCATCTTCTTCGTCTTCAACTTCAATTTCCTTCTCGTCCTCATTCTCAGGTTCATTTTCCTTCTCTTCAACCTTAATAGCTGTCTCATCTTTGTCTGTCCCTGCTTGAGTCGATGCTGAGTCCAGTTCTTCTTCAGTTTTGACTTCATTCTCAATTGGCTTGACAGGGGCAAGATAATAATGGATTCCAAGTAGATCTTGATATTGCTGCTCTGTATCATCGATCAATATGGGTTCTGAAGCTTTGAAAAACTTGTGAGCTTGTGAGAGGTAATGCTGAATGTCAGAGGGGTCCATCTTTGCTAAATCGGATAGCTTTGGCCTTGATTGGTCGTAGTGAGACCTGAACCTGGCATGATCTAGTCTATGCTGTTTGTGGAGCATATGAATAGGGTTTTTTTAGTTTCGGAAATAGTTTCGCAATTTAATTAAATATTATCAAGTTATAAATTTGATTGCCTTTTATATCAGAAATCAAGTACGTAGACTGGATTAACA
>Ga0065720_1018979_pt1 | contig 48496 bp, 40 predicted proteins | sample Thericmetagenome_FD_59107 | JGI IMG/M metagenome (GOLD analysis project Ga0065720, IMG submission 59107) | Thermophilic microbial communities from the Joint Bioenergy Institute, California, USA of rice/straw/compost enrichment - eDNA_2 v2... | ecosystem: Engineered > Solid waste > Grass >... | reverse complement strand
TTTTTTTTTTTTTTTTTTTTACCTTTGAGATAGTTAAGTCCAGCAGTTTTATTCTGACCATAGCAAGGCCACCTATGGTCGACAAGTAATTTCAGGCTTATCAGGCATGCACTACGGTTGGTGCGATATCCAGGATGCGCGGTCTGAGGCAAAACATGACTCCCTTTACAGGCTTGGAACCGTACATCTTTTATCTCCGCACCCTATTTGATGACATTGTCGTCTTGTAGTTGTTTAGCGGTGCAGTAGTTAGGAAACAGACATCGCAATAACATTTTCAAGCGAGTTTGTTATGAAGTTGAATTTAAGCTCTTGTGATTTTGCATTCTTGGATAACAAAGCCGCCTTTGAACCCATGAGCAAACTCTCCCACCACTGCGTCTCCTTCAGAATCCCACCGCGACGCAGCAGAGCCAGGGCTAAGACCCTATGAAGGCTCGCTACAGGTGTAGCAGTGCAGGCGTTAAGTCCTAATCCATATGTAGGCTCGGGGACGGGATTTTGTCAGTTGTATGGGGAAACGGGTGGGACAAGCATCAGCCTGCAGATTTCGTCGAGAGTCAAACCTCCTTGTTTCATGCAGCCAGAACTTTTTGACCAAACCAAGTCCCCAAAGTGCCTCAAGATCTTGAAGCCTTAAAACTCTGTACTTGTAAGGACTATTGGACTTCCATCTCATTTTTTTGCTACATCTGAAACGTTAGCTAATTTTTCCCATAACATTTTGTTACTATCTTTAGATCTTTATCTCCCAACTTGCAGTTTGCGGCTTGAGATTTCACCAACTCACCAATTCACCGCTCGCTCGACGCCTGCTTCACAGATCTTCAACCGCACCTTCCACGACGCCATAACATAATGCTGAAGTGGTAAGTATGCAAGGAATGTTTTGAATAGCCGCTAATATACTGACATTGCACCCGAGGTACCAAGCCCGCCTGGCTGCCCGACCACTCCTTACCCAGGCCATTACCACATCATTCCTCTTCGGCGTGGGCGACATCACAGCTCAACAATTGGTTGAGAGAAAGGGTCTCGAAAAGCATGACTTCATTCGCACGAGTCGCATGCTCCTCTACGGTGGTGGTACGTGTTACTTCCCCTACCTGTAAGTTATCTTTCTCACAGGCTCCGTCATTAACACCCAACAGTCGTCTTCGGCCCCTGCGCAGCAACCTGGTTCCGCATCCTCCAGCGGCACGTCAACATTCCTAATCGCCCCAACAGTACGATCTTGGCACGAGTGGCTTGCGACCAGGGCCTGTTCGCGCCGACCTTCATCTGCATATTTCTGAGCAGTATGGCGATGCTGGAGGGGGTGTCGCCCGTGGAACGGTTACGCACGAGCTACTGGCAGGCACTCGCAACCAACTGGATGATTTGGCCGTTTGTGCAACTAGCGAATTTTAAGCTCGTGCCACTGCAGTATCGCTTATTGTTTGTTAATGTGGTGAGTATCGGGTGGAATTCATATTTGAGTTTTCTGAACAGTTCGAAGACAAAGGGGATGGAAGAGAAGCAGGCATTGGCTTGACGGAGGATACGGATGGAAAAGTTTAGATAGGAGGGGCGCTTAAGGACTCGGAGGGTCACGCCAAACCTGGGCGTTTGGTGGAGTTCATGAATCTTCGTTTTGACGCCTCTTTGCTCCATTTGGAGGCTTATTTGCTTTCTTAATAGGATTTTTTTTGGCTGTCTAAAGTGAAGTTGGCACCATGCTCACTTCATAAAGCACGCAAATGCCAATACTGATATTGTCTATTGAGCACCGCCTTGTTTAGACATTGTCCCCTGTTTTCTCAGGCCCCGCCAAGCTGCTTCGCTAATTAAGCATCCAGCTGGCTATCGGCAGGAATTGTCTTTCCTGCAAATTGCTCCAGACCCTCACCACCCTGGAGCGAAGTTAGCAATTGTCCCAATATCTATTTCTTCCTAGTCAGGGGTCCTTACATAGCTCAACAGTGGGCTCACTTCGACGCCCTCATTACCCTCAACCTTGGCACCAGCAGCCTCAATCCAGCGCCTTCCTTGGGCCATGATATCCCGCCTGCTGGTATCGGGGTCATCCTCACCGGTACCGCGAGCATTCTTCAGAGGGCTGAACTCGTCCTCGCGGCGGACCTCCAGGCAGGCAAACTTGGACATATCCAACATGGGGAACACGTCAAACACAAACTGCTCCAGCTTGATACCGTTGGGCTTGTTCGGCTTGATAGTCTCTCCAGTCTCAGCATCAGCATAGGGGATCTTCTTGCGGGCAATGTGATGAGGGAGGGTCTTAGCCCACTGGGGGATGGTCTCGAGGAAGCGGATGGAGTAGTAGTGGTTGACAATGTTGGCGGCACGGAACTTGAGGACTCCCGGCTGGTTGGGCTCCTCCTCGGCCGCAATAGCGGGGTCAATCTCGCTGTACTCAACAACGTCGGGCTTTCCGTTCTTGCTCACGATCAGGCCAACGCTCTCGGCGGCATTGCGCTTGCGCACGACCTTGGTAGCAATATCGACGTTGGCTTCCGCGGAGAAACCAATAAAGACAGGGTCGGCAACCTTAACCAGGCAGTTATCGACGCAGTAGGCATGGACATGCTCGATACCGCGCTTCTTCATATCCGCAAGCACGCCAGACTGGACCAGAGCCAGGTAGATGCCGCCGTTGCCGTCAGGGGCAACAGCCACCTTGCTCTTGCTCTCGAGCAGGATTTTGCCATCGTTGGAAATGCAAGGCAGAACGCCCTGCTCAAAGATGAAGACGTTTTCGGGTTTCAGCCCGAAGTAGTGGTGCTCCTTGAAGAAAGTCTCCGTGGGCCCACGAGTCGGGCCGGACGTCATCACGTACCACGGAACGGTGACGTTGGCGCCGGCCTTTTTGGCAGCCAGCTCCTCAACCTTTCGAATACGCTCGGCCTGGATTTGGAAGAGGGACTTTTTCGAGGGCAGACCGATATCGAAGCAACCCTTGGGCGCTGAGCTGCCCAACCGGGTGCCCTGGCCACCGGCCATGAGCACGACGGCGACCTTGTTGGCGGCGATCAGGTCGAGACCGGCCGAATACCAGCGGTCGATTTCATCTTTCTTGGAATCTAAGATGCTAGCGCGGGCCGAATCCGGGAGGGGCTCGAGTGATGGCGGAACAGCGTCTGCCTTGGGTGGAGCAAGGGCCTTAGCGGCGATGGTGTTGATGTACTCGGGGTCGAAGAGGGTGAGTTGTTGATAGAGGGACGCCTTCTCTTCGCTGGACAGAGAGTCCCAAAAGTTGAAAACATGTCCCTGGTTTGCGGCAGTGTACTTATTCTTAAGTTCCTGGAACTGCTCGGGGGTCGGCTCCTGAGGAGTAGTGATGGCCATGTTGATCGCAGGATCTAAACTCGGGGTACTCGAATGGAGATCGTCCGAACTCTCTATTCCAAAAAAAAACCAGATTAAAGGGAGTAGTCCCGACCTGATAATACACAAAACCGACGAACGATGGAGTAAGAGACACGGAGCATGCGAAACATAAGCTCGAAAAGAGAGGTTAGTAATTCTTATGAAGCTGTTAGAAGCCAGGTACAAGAAGTCCTTAAAATAACCCCAACACTTAGGCATCCTCAGCAACCACACACCACCCATCGCTGGCCCCGCCCCCGCTGGATAGGCTCTTGACTCCTGGCTAGCCCAGCAGGCCCCACTCAGAAATACCGATCGAGACACTGTGGAGCTGATAGTGGGTCTTCCCTCCGCTTTCCAGGCCTCGTATTCGCTGGACTTCAGATTGTCGGTGTGGATTCCATTTCGAGACTCACTCCATCTGCCGGCGGCCAGGGCCTTGCCCATAGCTTCCCGTTCCCCAGAACAGCCCGGCTATCGAGTTTCAGTGTTTGGCGGCTCACCTTCGCCCCACGATCATACAAACTTTTAACATCACAACAACACCCAACAAAGCACCCCAAAGTGCATGGTTACCTAGTGTTATGATCAGTGGTTAGGTTGGATTAGCGGTTAGGGTTCGGTTTGGGACATGATTTTAGGGTCCGCAAATATGGGTAAGTTACATGTATTGACATGTATTTGCCAAGCTGCGTTGGCGGTTTTGGCTGCAGATGACATGGCCAAGCAAAAGAGAAATCCACAAATATTGGGACTGGCTAGACAGCACCGCCCCACCTTTGCCATCGTGACACTGAAGGCTTTCATGAAGTTCGCTGACTCTTTCAGCAACCCGTCAGGATTCAAAAGCTGGGGTAGTGTATGACATGAATCGGGACGACGCGCCAGGCTCTGGTCAATTGTGGGGCGCTACTGCCTGTGGCTTAAAGTGCCAGGGTCAGAATGTTGCAGCGGCAGCAGGCAACAAGCCATTGAGCCACAGCACGGATGGGTTTAACTTGCAACTCTTTGTATATTTAAAGCCATCATCGCGAGCTTGCCACACACAGCGCTGCGTTCGGAGACCTAACCTCTTTCTGACCAAGCCTTGAAGTGACAAAGAGTGATCGAAGTTGAAATTGCTCGGCGCGGACGAGTACAACGATAACAGACGAACACCATGGCATCCGAGACGACAGAAGAGACTCGACCCCCTCCCAGCTTTAAGGGCCGTCTCCAGCTCGAAAGCTTCATGTATAACGGTAGCGGATTGCGGAGAAGCCCCCGTCTCTCTGGAGCCTTGTCATACAGCGCACCTCCGACTCCGTCAGCGGCTCAACCCAATTTGCCGTCCAAGCGCAAAGAGCCACCATCACGGAACTCACAGGATGGAGCCAGCGACGGCGATGGCAACGGTACTTCCTCTTCCTCCTCTGCCAGCAATTCTCAAGCCAAACGCAAGCGTGTCCGCCAGCCATCCTCTTACGCCCCTCCATCTACCTATGCCCATCTCCCTCCTCTTCCTGACTCTCTCGGGCCCAACCTCTTAGTCCTCTTCGTTGGCTTAAATCCGGGCATTGAAACAGCTCGCTCGGGACACGCCTACGCCCATCCAACCAACCTTTTCTGGAGGCTTCTCTACTCGTCGGGCGTCACGCCTCGACTATGCTCACCCACCGAAGACCGGCAAATGCCAGCGCTGTACTCGTTGGGGCTGACAAATATCGTCTCAAGGCCCAGTCGGAATGGCGCCGAGCTGAGTAAGCAAGAAATGGATGCTGGCGTGGACATATTGGAGAAAAAAACCAGGATATGGAGGCCAGAGGTAGTGTGTATTGTTGGGAAAAGTATCTGGGAGAGTATTTGGAGAGTCAAGCATGGAAAGGCTATAAAGCCTGCCGAATTCCGGTATGGATGGCAAGATGAGACGGAGAATATGGGCGTGGTAGGTCCCCAAGGGCAAAAAGAAGAGGAGAAGGAGGAGGGAGTGGAGTACTCACCGGACTGGAAGGGGGCGAGGGTCTTTGTGGCGACAAGCACGAGTGGGTTGGCAGCTACGTTGAAACCCAAGGAGAAGGAGGCGATCTGGAAAGAATTGGGAGACTGGGTCGTCAAACGACGGGCAGAGCGAGTAGCAGCGGCAGACAGATCCTGACAGATTACAAAATTTAGACATGGTCGCAAAACCACCTAATCTTGGTACAATCTGATACCCCTCTGAACTAGAAAGATATTGAAGTATGGACCTCGAAATCACATAAAAATCCAACATATTAACTGCCCGAGCAAGCAAACAAAAACGGTATTAACAAGACCTCTACTGAGCAGTGGAAATGGCCAATTTTGAATGTGCCTGACCTAGTGAATTTACAGTCCTCTTTTGGCTTGGAAATTCAGACCGAAAAAACCATGGCGCAAACAGCTGCAAGAACTGGCCACCAGCCTGCATGAATCAACAAAGTCTGGGTTCCAACACCGGCATCTTCCTCACCACCTGAGGCTGTCGTACCATTGGGAAGCGTGCCATTAATCAAGATGGTGACCGTGCCGTTGACCTCAGCAATCGTAACGAGGGTGTGGTTAAGCGAATCATAGTCACCGTTGCCGATTAGGAGAGTCATATATTGCTTGAACTGGTCGCTATCATCCCAGTCGCAGCCGCAGACTAGATAGGGTTCGCAAGCGCAGATGACGGGCCTTGACTCTTCCTGGTTGCTTGTCTCGTTGAAGAAGACCCAAGGCTCGGGATGTGGATACAGGTAAGCGCCATAGAGCCAGACTCCAGGCCAGAAGGCGAGCACAGAAGCGCCTAGGAAGATGGGCACAAGACCCGCGTATTTGGACTTCTCACCAGACTTGTACGGAATCGCGCCGCCGCCGCCATAGTAGGCTCCACCGCCGTAAGGAGCGCTGCCGTACACCGGGCGCGGTCCACTGCCACTCTTCGTTTGGCCGCCGACATTGGATGAAGAGGACGTGCGCCCACTATGATTGGGATCGATTAGCATGCGCGTCAGTATGCGACTCGGTTAAAGGAGTGGAATGAAGTGCGCTTCGGAAGAGGAAAGCGTACCCTGAGGAGCTGCTGCTGGAAGAGCTGCTGCCACGTCCACCACCTCCACCGCCTCCTCCGCGACCACCACCGCCACCGCCTCCCTTGCGCTTCCAGAGTTCGTTCTTGGAGATGTCGCGCTTGCCATTTCGTGTCAATTGGTGTGCAGCGACCTCTAAGGATGGAGGTGAGAGCTGCGCTACCGCTGCCGAAATGGCCGCGATAGCAATGGAGACTTGTAACAACCGCATAATGAGCTGCGAACCAGGAAAGTGTTAATCAGAGTTCCAATGTATGGGCAACTGGTAATAGGCAAGGCGATCAAGATTCTTGAACCTATGATCGCGATTATGATTTAAATGGATGCGCGATTGTAACAAGAAGGAATCTGCAAGTCGGGGAGTGGTTGGCTGCAAACGCCCCCTTCGAAGATAAGGCTGAATGCTCGGGGCGAATGTAATGCTTTCCACTTGCCAAGCCTCTTAAAAAGTCTGATCTGGAGTTTGAAATCAAGCAAGCCGAGGGCTAACGTGACACCACCGAAAGGAAAGTCAGCTGGGCGTGACGCGCTAAAGAGACAGGAAAAAAAGAGAGTTAACACAGTCGCGGTCCATTTGCTCACATATATTGTGCTGGGTTTCTCCTCACTTGCTTGGCAGCACGCTCTCTTAGCCCAATTGTTTTAGTCGAAAACGCTGGCTCGTTGACCAAGGATTGCAGGGGGTTCCGTAAGTCCAAGGGCAGCTCTGTCCACAATCTTAAAAGCCACAATCTTTAAGTGTGATGCTTGCTTGAAACAAGGCCTGATTGTTGTGACTTGTTTAACCAGTTGGGCGCTGGGCATCCGCTGGCGTCTGAACCTTTGCATATCAATGGCAATTTTTTTCTCTCAACTGCTGATTCCAGGCGCTGATAAGACATAAAAGGCTCAAGGCTCTCGCCCATCACTGGAACAGGTCATGAAGTGGTGTAAGGCAGCATGCCCTGCCCCTCCTTCGAAATACAACCACTGTAGATAATAAGGCGTGATGAATGGTACCACACTGAGGAGCAGTTACGGTGGCTGTGTGGGCCCTGGGTTACACCGTGTCGGGGTTCTGGAAGCATTCCGGCTGCATGGTTCACATACCAAGCAATCAGCAGCTTTCTGCAGGAACACCTTGTCGCCTACAAAGGCACTAGTATGACGAAAATAGCGACAAAGAACAGCGACCTATTTCAAAATATGTTCCCACACTTCAATCTTGAGAGCAGGCTGTCAAATATTATTGAAGCCGATATCATAGAATACAGAGCTCTGTTTGATGTCTTGGGCTCATAAACTGATCAACAAGCCACTGTTATTGTTACAATAATACATGTAATCTACCGAATTGTGGGGGGATAACGGATTCATACCATCCATGCATTACATTGCCTACTCTGTACGCCTTCTAATAAGCCTTGCCTGTTCCCCTCCTCCCCACCTTCAACACAGATGCTCTCGCTTACGAGTCCACGACACCCAAGCTGTTGTTGCTAAATCACCTACTTTTCCGAGGTCGAGCCGAATCATCACACAATACTGCCTCTCTTTTTACCAACATGCCTTCTACCCAGCCGGATGACCAAGCCCTGTGGAACAAGCTCAAATTGGTGCATCCCGCGTCAAGCGTTACGCTTGACAAGCCGTTAACCATAAAGTAACACAGCCTACCTACCCATTCCAATCATGCCTCTATCCATAAGGCAAGAAATTTCGTTCATTGTGTAGACACCCAGGAACTAAAAGGTATGCAAAAGAAGCACAACAACCACGCCGGACAGCCAGACACAACCATCACCCTCCCTGAAGAGAATTGAAGATACCCTAGCCGCGCGGTTGCATGAGCTTCGAAATCGAACGAACAGCCACGATCTTGCCTCAGGACCAGCAAAAGGAGAGTCTCAACCGTTGCAGGGTATCTCGCCAAATAATACTTCTAAAAGCCAGACAGAGCCTGCTAGGAGCGATAAGTCTGGAGCAAGCCAGCCCCCTGAGGAACCGGTGGTGTCAAAACAGAAAGTTGCGTTAGTCTCCACTCGCGAGGAGTATTCAGTCTCTACTGGGTTCTCTGGGGCTGGACTGGCAGAAGATGATGAGGAGGTTGTTGATCAGCTTCTTGAAAGTCTTGCGGATGAAGATTTCGACCTTACTGCTGCCGAAGTCGGCTCGATTCTTTTGCCAGGAAACAACACAAGGGTCGACGAGGATAAAACGGTCAGCCACCTACAGTCGACACGAAGAGAACCTACCATATCGGAGGCAGTTAACGATGATAACTCCGACGGAAAGCAGATGGACCAAGCTGTAGAGTCGATCCTTACTGAGATCACAGAGGAACTTAAGAGATTACCACTCCCCTCGGCGTCAGCAACTTCAGAAAACGCCCAACACGGGATAGATGATCAACAGCCCCAGATCCAGTCAGACCAAGCCGGAGTCGAGCCCTCGAAGTCAATCACTAAGACAGCTGATGCTGATGTTACTTTCCTGGACCTTCCTTCCGTGCCTTCTCGGCTAGTCGACCCAGTCCCTAGCCACGAAATAGCCCATCATCAGCAGAAAGAGGAAGACGTCGACCAAGATATTGCCCTCAGGTTATTCTCGCTTAAAGGAATTGGCTACGACGCCTTTGGGATGCCGATTGCCCCGACCTTCGACCCTCTGAAACACAGTCAGGCGTCTAAGAGCAGTACAAAGGGCACCGGACTGCTTCGATCCAAGTATTCGGACGAAGACTTGAAGACTTGGTGCATTGTCTGCCTAGAGGATGCTACGATCCGATGTCTTGGGTGCAACAGTGACGTGTATTGCGACCGGTGCTGGGGTGAAATGCATGTCGGACCGAGAGCAAGCTATGATGACCGCGGACACCGGTGGGTGAAACTTGGAAAGATGGGTGAGAATTGAAGCAGGGCAACTGCCTGTGTTATGGTCGTCTCTTCCATAAACTTCTGCTAAGCGACAGTGTCCAATCGAAGTCATCAACGCTCTCTTTCCCACGTCTTCGCAAATCAACTTGGACACGTGGTATTGAAAATCTCCTCTTCTGTCAGCAACATCATTGTGGCTGTGCCCGGAGAAGTTCTCATAATTGGATATAAGCCGGCCACAACCTGAGTTTTTAGATACATGCCGCACATTCGGTACAACTATTCGCTCAATTTGAGCCAGTCAAAGATGAAAATCACTCATCGCCTTGACAACTCTTCATACCATCCCGAAACCAGACCCATGAGCTTTTCCGTAGTCCTTTCAAACAGTCTTATGACAAATTCCCATACACCTGTTGCAAACCCACAAGTAAAGTTCAGGTAATGCATATCCGGAGTCCCAACGTCCTATTACCACACCGTAACAACCCATGGCCCTACAGATACAGAACAAGATATGAAACAAAATAAACTAATACGGTCATTGCAAATCATTCTCCTTCCCAACCTTCCCTCTCTGAATAGCCCACGTAGCTCAAACTCTCAAAGCGGACGAGCCTTCTGTACCCGTCCCATACCCCTCATGACTGTGACCATGGCCTTGGTTCACCCTCCCAGTGATATCCTGCCACGTCGCGCCGAACCTCCTCCCCGTACTAGCCAACAACCCTTCATCCTCCGCATCAGCCGCCGCATCAATCTCGCTCATGTCGAGCCTTGGCGTGCGGAACAGCGTGGTGAGGAAGACAATTAAGAACACTCCGAGAAAGACGAACTGTGCCCAAAAGTCGATGGCACCAAACACGGGCCAATTGAGCGTCACGCGGTTCAGGAAGGTCGACATGACCGTTGGCGTGCATACGTCCTTGGCTGCCGGCTGGCTGAACACCTCGGAGCAAGGGCGAACCATTTCCCGGAGTTTGCGGCAATCGGGCTGCAGACCGGGGAGGGCGGGCCGGTTGACGCAGAAGGTTTGTGTGCCGTAGATCGCATATTGGGGAGCGGCTAGCATCGCTACAGCGTAGTTTATTGCGAGGATAATCAAGGCGAGCATGATGGTTGCCATGAGGAGGGCCTGAGGGGCGGTTCGGCCTTTACGGATTTGGAAGATGCGTACCCAGAGGAAGCGGATGCCGATTGAGGCGAGGCCGGTGATAGAGCTGCTGAAGAAGAGGAGGATAATGAACGCCATTAGGATGTAGTCGACAGGGAAGACCTTAGCTGCCTGGACAAAAATCCAGTTGACGGGCTGGAAGACGTTCAGATGGCCGAGGATATAGCCGCAGTGTTGTTTACAGACAGAGTTAGCTGCCTTGTCGATAGCAGTGATGAGCATAGAAACCCAAACCACAAGCGCAACGAGGAGCAGAAGGATGCCTCCAAGAAGCTTCAGGGGTCGGAAGACGGCTTCGAGCTTGGTCCAGACCCAATAGATATAGCCACGACCGTCTCCTCGAGCTTCGGCTGCGAGACGCTGGCGACGAACAAGAGTTCTCTCTTCACGGAGGAGCGCGTCCAACTCACGCCGATCCTTGGATGACATGCCTCCAGGACGGCCGGTGTTGCGCATCTCGAGCTGTCTCTGTCGCTCACGGTTTCGCTCCAGAGCAGTCGCCGTCGTTGCTGAGAGCTGCGGTGCTGATATGGAGGGGGCAGACTTGATAGCTGAAACGGGCAGCAGAGCCATTCCTGCACCCGTGTAGAGGATGTAGAGGAGCGTGCCAAGCGTCATGAGCAAGCCGACTCCAAAGGTCAATGCCTTCTCACCATTGTTGGCGGCAAGCAAGCGCTTGAAGTAATCAAGGTCCATGTGCGGACGATGACTGTTGCCAGCGGCGGGGACGAAGAAGCCGATAAGGAAGAGGATGACGACCATGAACGCGAAGGCAAGCGTGTACCTCAAGGCATGCCAGAAACGAGTAACCTTAGTGGTTGTGCCCTCTTCTTCTTCAACTTCGTCATGCTCTTCGTACCAGAAGTAGGCAAAGGGGATAAAGATGAGACATAAAAGCGCATCGAAACTGTACAGTGTATAGTACACAATCTCGAGGGTACGAAGAATGCCTTCAACTCGTTCAGGAGTAGCCCATTCTTTCTTAGCGCCGAGATGCACCGACCCTGTTGAAGAGACGAGTGCAATATCCACGGGAAGCAGGAAGACGGTCGCAAGAAGAGCAGTTATACTGACAGTCGAAACGAGGTTGGTGACGATGGAGCGCTCATGAGGGCTTTGCCAGGTGTAAGTCGTGATGACGGCGACAAGCAAGACCAATACCACGGCAACGCCATAGGCGGTCCAGATCAGGCTTGTCTGCAGGACGTCGGCCTTCATGGTTCCTTTGGGAAGGAAAGTGCCGTCGAACTTTTCAACTTGATGCTGAAATGATGGCGATGGAGGCAGAATTCACGAAAGGGATATATTCGATGTGTAAGCGAAGGATGCAACGGGTGTGGCATTCAATGTCAGTGTCAAAATGTTGGAAAGTCGGGCAAGCCCGCTCTGAAACTGGTTGGAATTTGGAATTGGTTTTAGGACATCAAGAGTTCATCACCAAAATTCCCTTCATCCTAAAATCATGACCCGTACATGAGCATTTCATGCCTCAGGTGGCCTGGTAGGCGCGTAATTCTACTGTGACGCAATGACGCAGGAACTAGATTCCAACAGGAACACCACGCCAACACAGTCCCACGGGCGAGGCTCTCTTCCGGTGTGGACCCTGCCATACGTCAGGTTCCCACTGCCCCACTTGGTCTGAGCTTCAACCCCGCTGCCCCACATAGATCTGTGCCAAGATCGTGGGCGCAACGGAATTTGCTTGGCTAGGGTCTGTTCCTAGCAGGGCCAATCCGCGACTTGCAGCGCAGCGCGTTCGCGTGGAAGCTTGAATTCCGAAGTTGAGAGAAGCTTCACCTTTCCTCGACCAGCTCCAACTGATAAGCGAGCGTTTCGCCTTTGTTCGACCAGCCTTTTTGCCGACAGACGAGAAAGACATGCAATTATCAGGTTGGCAATGCAGTGCTACACAGAGCTGACGCCGCCGACGGGCGTGACGCACTCCATCACCCTGCAACTGATCCCCGGGCAGGGCACCAACCTCGTTGTCGCAAAGTCGTCGCTGCTCCAGGTGTTTCGCACGAAGACTGTTACGACCGAAATCGACACGTTGCAGACAAATGGCGCGAGCAAAGGTCGAAGCGCCGCCCGGTACGAGAACCGACTAGCGAACGACGACGACGGCCTCGAAGCCTCTTTCCTGGGCGGCGACAGCCTGGGCTTTCGAGCCGATCGCACGACTAACACGAAGCTGGTCCTCGTCTACGAGACCCCGTTGGCCGGGACGGTAATTGGACTCTCCAAGATCAAAACGTCGACGTCGCGCTCCGGTTGCGAATCGCTGCTACTGGCCTTTCGCGATGCAAAGCTTAGTCTGGTCGAGTGGGATGCAGAACGCAATGCACTGGGAACTGTGTCGATTCACTACTACGAACAAGAGGAACTGCAGGGGAGCCCATGGGCCGCCCCTTTGAGCCACTACGTCAACTTCTTGGTCGCCGATCCGGGCAGCAGGTGTGCCGCACTCAAGTTCGGCGCCAGGAACCTGGCCATCCTGCCCTTCAGGCAGGTCGACGAGGACATCGACATGGGAGACTGGGATGAGGAGCTAGATGGCCCACGGCCGCAGAAGGATGTGTCGAATGCTGCCGTCAGTAATGGAGCTAGCAACATAGAAGACACACCATATTCACCTTCATTTGTCTTGCGACTCTCCAATCTTGACCCAAGCCTACTCCATCCTGTGCACCTGGCCTTCTTGCATGAATATCGAGAACCCACCTTTGGTATTCTCGCCTCTACCAGCAGTGCTTCAAACGCCCTCGGCCGAAAGGACCATTACACATACATGGTCTTTACCTTAGACTTGCAACAAAAGGCTTCTACCACCATCCTCTCCGTCAGCGGCCTGCCCCAAGACCTCTATCGCGTTGTGCCTCTGCCAGCTCCTGTTGGTGGTGCCCTACTCGTCGGCTGTAACGAGCTGATTCATATCGACCAGTCCGGCAAGCCCAATGGAGTTGCTGTTAATCCAATGACAAAACAGTGCACGTCCTTCGGCCTCGCTGACCAATCTGATCTTAATATTCGCCTTGAGGGCTGCATCATCGATGTGTTGACTCCTGATTTGGGTGAATTTCTCATGATCCTGAACGATGGTCGGATGGTCTTGATAACATTCCGCATCGATGGCCGCACAGTCTCAGGTCTCGAGCTGAGGCTAGTTCCCCCAGCCTCCGGTGGTACCATCATCCCGGGTCGCATCTCTACCCTTTCGAGGATTGGCAAGAACGTTATGTTCGCCGGCTCTGAAGAGGGTGACTCTTTGGTGTTTGGTTGGACCAAGAAGCAGACCCAGGCTGGACGTAGAAAGTCTAAACCGAGAGATGACGACTTCTACATGGATGACTATGAAGAGGAGGAAGAAGAGGTGGATGAGGATGACTTGTATGGCGAGGAGACCACATCTCATCACCAACCCGTATCAGCGGCCAGCAGCCTGCTTAGCGGCGACCTGAGCTTCCGTATCCATGATCGGTTGATTAGCATTGCTCCTATCCAGTCCATGACATATGGCCAGCCAGTCTGGATGCCAGGCAGCGAGGAGGAACGCAACTCTATTGGTGTTCATGCCGATTTGCAGTTGGTATGCGCTGTCGGCCGAGATAAATCTTCGTGCCTCGCGACAATGAACCTGGCTATTCAACCCAAAGTCATTGGCCAGTTCGAGTTTTCTGAGGCGAGGGGCTTCTGGACAATGTGCGCAAAGAAGCCCATTCCCAAGTCCCTCCAGAGCGATAAGGGAGTGAGTGTCCTTGGCGGCAATGACTATGATACGGGAGGACAGTATGACAGGTTCATGATTGTCGCCAAGGTTGACCTGGATGGGTACGAGAAGTCCGACGTGTATGCTCTGACTGCGGCCGGGTTTGAGGGTCTGTGCGGCACGGAGTTCGATCCTGCAGCCGGCATCACGATAGAAGCGGGTACCATGGGCAAGGGAAGTCGAATTGTCCAGATTCTCAAGTCTGAAGTTCGGTCTTATGACGGAGGTATAACTTTGACCATCCTGAACCACCTCTTAACTTTGCGCGCTGACGGATTGCATCAGACTTTGGACTCAGCCAGATCGTTCCCATGATGGATGAAGAAACTGGTGCTGAGCCGCGTGCCGTCACTGCTAGTATCGCTGACCCATATCTCCTAATTATCCGGGACGACTCGAGCGCGTTCATTGCCGGCATCGACAGTAGCAATGAGCTCGAGGAGCTCCGGAAAGAGGACAAGGTTCTCGTCTCTAGCAAGTGGTTAAGCGGTTGTCTCTACAATGACAGCACAGCGATCTTTGCAGAAGAAACTGCCAAGGGCTCGAAACCCACTCAAAGCATTCTTCTCTTCCTTCTGAGCTCCAGCGGTGCTCTCTACGTATGTTCATGGCTCCGAGCTCCCTTCAGTCTCAGCGTGCTCAGCTAACGCACTTAGATCTACCGTCTGCCCGATCTCTCAAAACCAATATATGTCACTGATGGCCTGGCATATATACCACCAGCTCTTTCGTCTGACTTCACGATCAGGAAAGGGACGCCCAAAGAAGCGATCACTGAAATCATGGTGGCTGACCTCGGTGATACCACACATAAATCGCCTTACCTCATTGTCAGTCTCTCATCCACCTTATTTTCAGAATTGTGTTGGACTAATTCCCTACAAGCTTCGCCACTCCAACGACGATTTGACAATATACCAGCCATACCGCTACAAGCTTGGGACTGGACAGGTCTTTTCCAAAACTTTGTTCTTCCAGAAGCTGCCGAACCCATCCTTCGCAAGAGCTCCAGAAGAAACAGAGCAGGACGATGTCCCTCCACAACCCCGTCTCCTCTCGATGCGCAGGTGCAACAATATTGCAGGATATAGCACAGTTTTCCTTCCTGGACATTCGCCGAGCTTCATCTTGAAATCAGCTAAGTCCATGCCACGGGTGGTCCCACTGCAGGGTGCTGGTGTGATCGCGATGAGCCCCTTCCACACCGAGGGCTGTGATCATGGCTTCATCTACGCCGATTCCCACAATATCGCTCGAGTAACACAAATACCGGAAGACTGGAGTTATGCCGAGCTTGGTCTTGCGGTCAAAAAAGTCCCCATTGGAGAGGATATTGCAGCTGTGGCATACCATCCCCCACAGCAGTGCTACGTCGTTGGTTGCAACGCTTCTGAACCATTCGAGCTGCCCAAGGACGATGATTACCACAAGGAATGGGCGCGCGAGAACCTCGTGTTCAAACCTACCCTTGACCGTGGTCTGCTCAAATTGATTAGCCCCATTACCTGGACGGTCATTGACACGGTACAGTTGGAGCCATGCGAGACAGTTCTCTGCGTCGAGACCCTGAACCTCGAAGTCTCCGAATCTACCAACGAGAGAAGGCAGCTCATTGCCGTTGGGACGGCCCTGACCAAGGGCGAAGACTTGCCCACTAGAGGACGTGTCCACGTTTACGACATCGCCGACGTCATCCCCGAGCCGGGCAAGCCCGAGACGAGCAAGAAGCTCAAGCTCATTGCCAAGGAGGACATCCCCAGAGGAGCGGTGACTGCTCTGTCGGAGATCGGCACTCAGGGTTTGATGCTTGTGGCCCAGGGCCAGAAGTGCATGGTTCGGGGTCTCAAGGAGGATGGTACCCTCTTGCCGGTCGCATTCATGGACATGAGCTGCTACGTCACAGCGGCAAAGGAGCTGCCGGGGACTGGATTGTGCCTGATGGCAGATGCCTTTAAGGGCGTCTGGTTTGTCGGTTACACCGAGGAGCCATACAAGATGATGCTATTCGGGAAAAGCTCAACCAAACTCGAGGTTCTCACCGCTGACTTCTTGCCGGATGGGAAAGAGCTCTTTATTGTGGCGTGCGATGCCGATGGGCATATTCACATCCTCCAGTTCGATCCTGAGCGTAAGTGCCTTCAATTCATCTATAAAAAAACCAAGGCGCTGACCCCTTCCAGATCCCAAGTCCCTCCAGGGCCACCTCCTCCTGCACCGCACCTCCTTCAATACAGGCGCCCACAACCCAACTAAATCCCTTCTCCTCCCATCTACCCTCCCTACGGACACCCCCTCAACTATCGACGGCTCCAATCCTAACACCAACAACACCAACGGCACTCCCAATGCCTCAAATCTAGCCCCCTACAACGCAACCGAACGTCCCCACGTCCTCCTCCTCTGCTCTCCAACCGGCCTCATTGCTGCACTCCGTCCCCTCTCTGAATCTTCCTACCGTCGCCTCTCCTCCCTCGCCGCACAGCTCGTCAACTCCTTGCCACACGCAGCAGGCCTCAACCCCAAAGGGTATCGCATGCCAAGCGCGGATTGCCCACCTGCCGGTGTCGACGCAAGCGTGGGTAGGAATATTGTGGACGGAACGGTCTTGGAGAGGTTTACCGAGTTGGGGATGGCCCGTAGGGCAGAGTTGGCTGGTAGGGCTGGGTATGCGGGGATTGGGGAGGTCAGGGCTGAGTTGGAGGGTGTGTTGGGATGGGCTGGATTAGGGTATTTCTGAGGTTGATTGATGGGTGCGGGGGTATAACTACTTGGGTTGACTTGGGGAAGAATTGTAGACCGTGTATCTGTGGTTTTGTTTGCTGTTCGGTTCTAAAGGGAATAAATAATGCATGGAATTGATGCTGTGAAACTATTCCTAGTCTTATAACCACTGCAATGCCAAGTGACGGTTGGACAGCATTCTTGAGCTGTATCCATCGACATGTAGGCCACAACCACGAATAATGCCTGCCAGAACCCAGCACAATTAGGAGCGCAGAACATCCTAGTTGCTACATTAACCTCCACTCAGTATAAGCCGTGGTGCCCAATTGCTCAGAGCGTCTTCCTCCGTAAAACATTCAGCCGTCTCTTTATCTTCTCCTTTAATGTTTTCCCTCTCCCCGAAGACCCCTTCCTTTTGCGTGGACCAGGCCTCTTTTCCCCTTCAAGCTTATCATCCTCCTCTTCCTCCACGATCAAATCATCCCGCCAACCAAGAACCGCGCTTTCGCCATTAAGCAAATCTTCTAGCTCCGGTCCAGCATAGCTCACGCTCCGCTGATGAACAGCAACCCCGTGGCTTCTCTTCCTAGCCACCTGCGCAGCATCATACGGCCCTCCATGGTGATAAAACAGCCCAGGGATCGGCGCTGACATGTCGAGGTAATCGATTTTATCCGGGTCCACGACTTCAGTGACCTGATCCTCTTGTACTTCATGAACGGCAGGCGGGTGATCACTGATCCGTTTCCGTGACAGGGGCCGTTCCTCGGCTGCTTGGTACTCCCGCGTTAGGATAGCCAGTGGACGATTTGACTCATCGCCGGGAAAGCGTTCCGGAAGGGAGACAGTTCGGCGATGCTTGTGGAAAAGCATTGATGTCCGAGTGCTGTCTTCCCGGGCCATGATTGTGCCTTGATTCCAGGCACGGGTGGGGGACATGGGTTGATAAGCACCGGGGGGGGGTTGTGGTTGAGAGTCTCCTTTGGAGCGGCTCATGAGTCGTCGGATTAGGCTGGGCTCCTGGCCACTGTCGTCATCATCGAGCACGAGAGGTTGATCTCCGTGTCCACTGAACCTAGACCCTCGAGCCCACCGGGGAGTGCTAGGGGCACGGACTGAGGCTGAAGAAGCAGAGACATTTTGTGGAGCACTTGATGCGCAAACTTGGTTTGGCTCGGGGTCATATAAAGGCCCCAGGATATACTTGGAGGCCTATAAATGGTCAGCATTGCTTTGTATCAGTATGGAGATGGTACAGTTCTGATGCTCCCTGGATCGAGATTAATCGAGCAACTTGAGAGCAAAAGAGATTTGGGGCTTCGTTCTTCATTGACCCAAAGACATGGATATACGTCGAAGCCCCAAATCGACAAGTAACTTCAACATTGTCTCAAACGGGTCCATATTTTGCGTGTAAGTAGCTCGAATCATCGCAATGTACGCCACTCAAGCCCCAAGGAAGCCATGTTTCAACAAGTTCGAAGCAGCACAACAGCTTCCTCGAATCGACGAAAAGAACATCAAAACAGGTCCTATTATGAACAGTAATGAAAGGCTAGAGGTGTGCTTGGAATGTAAACATACCCAGTCTTTGTCATTAGCAAGATCGTGGTAATCCCTGTCATCCATGACGGCGGTGGGGTTGGTGACACGGTCAGAGAAGTGACACTGTGGGAATTGGTCGCTCTAATCAGTTGTGTTCTGCCCCTTCAACTCCCAAGACAAAGGTTAGAATTTGAGACGAAAGTCGTACAGAACTGACAATTTAATGAATGGATGATTTTGTCGGTAGTCGGAGTTCAGAAAAAGCGGAAGGCTCCGGGTCTTCGTACTGTGGTCACCTGAACCTTTTAAAAGACACAAGATAGGCGGCCTGAATCCTTCCACCGCAGTTTCCTCGACAAATCGAGTCTTCAGACACCGTCTGAACTTCAGCCTCAGCCACAACCCTTATTTCTGCCCAAAATTCTCCAACAAAAGGGCGGTTCGGCCCGTGGACCGACAGGGGAAGGTTCTGTCAACACCAGTCCAATCTTGGCACGGGAGTCGGTTGCCAACCAAATCAAACCTCTCCAGACTATCATCGACCTCTGCAACGCAACGTTCGATAACATCCGAGTTACGTCTCGAATATACTATAAGTTTTACAGCACGACAACAAGAGCAACAGTGCAAACGCGCACAGTCTCTCCGGCCAACCCAAAAAGGAACCCAATTCTCACCAATGTCACCTCTGGTCTCCTACTCCTCCGACTCCGACTCTGACCATGAGACCCGGAGCATGTCCCCTCCAAAAAAGAAAGCCAAAACAGCACCATCTTCACCACCTCCTCCACTCCCAGCTTCCTTTCATGACCTCTACGCCGGCACCGTTCGCACCGCGCCCTGTGACGACCCTTCTCTCCACCAGGGTCGCACCCGCCAAATCCCCCACATTCCCGGAAACTGGCCAACTCATGTCTATGTAGAGTGGCATCCGCCACGGGAAGTGCATGAACTGTTGAGCGGGCTGGTAAAGAAGTTGAGGGAGAAAGCGAGAGGGATTCCATCCTCTTCAGGGACGGGGGGTAAAGGGAACGACCAAGGCGTGGAGGTCACCACTCTCCTGGAGAGCGAGCTCTCAACGCCATTACCGCTTCATATCAGTCTGTCGCGACCTATTGTCCTGAAGGAGTGGGAGCGCGAGCAGTTCCTGAAGGAGTTAAAAGAGGAGATTGAGAAGGGCGCGTCCGCTGCGCTTAAGTGTAGCTCTACCACCTCAGATAGTAAGGTCAATGGAAACGACGGCGCAGCGTTCAAGCTTCGTTGTACGAGGGTAGAGTGGCACCGCACGTACGAGAGTGGTCGCTCGTTTTTGGTGCTGCGTGTGGAGAGTTTGCGGGTAGGGTCTGGCTCTTCGAGTGAAGACAACGGAGGAGTATTAGAAAGCGAGAGACCCGGGGTCAACCGGGAGAGCACAGTGGAGCGGAAAGTAAACCACAACCCACAGTTAACAGAACTTCTTCGGAGGTGCAATTCTGTCGCGGAACGATTCAATCAGCCGCAATTGTATAAATGGACCGAAGAGAACGGAGGTAACAATGGCTCCTGGGAAGTCGGGGAAGCCTTCCACTTATCGATTGCGTGGACATTCGCAGAGCCAACTGATGAGCTGGTGAGGGTAACAAAGGATGTGTTTGAGGCACCTGAAGCAAAAGAAAATATTCGTCGGGTTATTGTCCCAGTGGACAGAGTCAAGGTAAAGATCGGAAATGTGGTCAACAATGTCGCACTACGACAACCAGGCCTGAAAGCGGATGGGAAGAAAGATGGGAAGAACATCTTTGGCATATGACGTGGGCATTGGGTTTAGAAACAAGTGATTATTCAACTCCTAGTACCGGTGTATATGCATGTGCCCGTACGATGGATTTCAGGAAACCAAAAGGGGCCGTCTGTATATACGCAACCAATGAATACGTTCAATGTACACAAGTGCTCGTACTTAAAGAACAATGCAGCCGTCCCGAAGATGCCCAAAAACGCCGAATCATACCATGAGCCAAAGTTCTAACAACAAGGAACACTTGATACTAGCCTTCGCTCTATAGTTCATCTACTCTTGGGAAGCTGAAACTCCAGGATCTTGGCTCAACTGGCAGTCCAATGTAGAACTGCCAAAGCCGTCTAAGCTCCGATCTGGCAATGTGGTAACTAAAGAGTTGTCAGCACATATCCAAGAGCGGCTGGACTCTGATGTCAGGCAAACTTACAATGCCACTGGGAAGGAGACCCAGCTCTTTAATACGAACTTCAGGACTTTCAAGACATTTGCAAGTTCGGCATTGAAGTCTTCGCTGATGGTCGAATTTTCATTGTCTGTATCGTCCTGCTGCTCGGTTTTTTCCTCTCGTTTCGCCTCTGCATTTTCGACAGCTTTGGATGGACCTGTTTCCGGCGAAGACGATGATGAGGCGCTAGACTGTGCAGATGCGGATGGGGGTGCGCTAGCAACTGATGACATCGACGCTGCCGACGATATACTTGACGCGGACGCTGCCTGCGACGCCTGGTTTGCGCCAGACTGGGCCTTCTGAGCCATTTCCCTGAACTGCGTGATAGCATACATGCTGTTGCCCAGACGAGCATACGTGTTGAACAGAGCCACTAGCTCAGTGCGCTTGAGCACCGGAATCTCGGGCTGCTCGTTGTTGTCAAACTCAAAGAGGATCTTCAAGGCAGTGCCGTAGCCAGCGGTCTGGAGCTTGCCCCAGAGACGGCACTTGTCACAGCCAACGCAATCCATCAACCGACTGACGTTCCGGAACCGGTTGCGGAAGTCCTCCTTGAGCGACGGACCCTCACCGTTTTTGAACATGAGGCTTTCGTCCAGGGTTGGCGGGACGCTGATCACTTTCTCTGTTACTGCCCGGACCTTGGCGCGGGTGACTTCGTCCTGGTTTCGATCACCCAGACAGTAGGAGTAGTCCTCCAGGTAGGGGCCGATCTTGGCAATCGCACGGGTAAGAAGAGCATAGTTGAAGTAGAGGTTGCTGATGCGCTCGGGATGCTTGTGAAGACGGCCCATGTAGCAGCCAAGATTAGGATGCCACTGGCCCGTAGTCTGGTTGAGGAAGTTCCAGCAAAGGTGCGTCGAAATGCTGGCATGCATACCCGAAATAACGCGGTAGAAGACGCGCTTCTCCAAGCAGTCATCCTCGAACTCGAGCCCGGTCTTAGCGACGAATGGAGTATTCGGATTTTGCTCACGCTGCTTTGCCAGTGCTTGTTGTCTGCCAGCCGCCTCAATAATGGCCCGAAAGTCCATGGCCGCGGGGTTACGAGGCGTCATACCTTGCCCAAGGTCGGCCGAGTTCGGGAACGAGCTGCGCTGAAAGCAGTTTTCACGGTAGATGGCATCCCACACCTGCTTAGCACCATCTCCAGCATAGCCTGTGAAGCGCTCCGGATTCCGCAACAAGCTCACATAATCACCCTTCGAAGTGGAGCTCTCGTCCTCCGGCACGCAATAATCCCGATCGTCGCACTCGTCGTCGTATTCCACAACGCATGATTCTCCGACATGTTCTCCTAGGCCGCCACGGAGAGGCCGCTGGAGTTCTTGTCTCTGCACACTCTTGCCAGGATGGCGCGCTCTTGGGCCCTCAAGTTTGCCCAGCTCACTGGCGCGCCATGCGAGCGGGATGTCCTCTTCGTTGTCGAGCGTCTCGACGGCGCAGGCGACGTTGCCACACATGCCGTTCTCGTCATTCCAAAATGGACATTTCTTGTGAAAGAGATTGAGGCGATAGTGGGAAAAGAAGTCCGTTGTTTGCACCAGGTCGTCAAGAACCGGCTTGACGGCGCTGTTCAGCTGCTCAAGAGTCGAATACGAAGCGCAAGCATCGCCAACAATGGCTTGGGGCGAGATCTGCCAAACGGATGGGTTAGAAGTTGAGCCAAAAAAAAAAGGTGGGGCGCAGAGCTGTTGAAAGGGAAATAAGGGACAGTTGACATCGAATGGGTGGAAGATGCCATACCGCGCACGCATCTTGTGACGAAGAGGAAGAAGCCGAAGTTGATGATGACCCAGGGTTTTGACACTTAACCTGGGGTGTCCAGAGAGCGAACACCGACAGGTAGAAGAGCCGAGCAGCCGACTTCATGGTCGCGAACTTCGGCCGGGTCTGTGGTATGGTCGGTGATACGTGTAAGTTTCGAATTTGGGCGCGGCCCGGCAATGTTGCCCGCGGCCTGTTTGGTGGTCTGAAACCGAAACCAAAAAGGCGTCCGTATGGAGGAGGGCGACGTCAGTGTCAGCCGATAAGAGCTCTTATCGCAATCTTATCGCAAATGTTGAATCAGGGGATGCACAGGGATGCCAGGGACGTGATCGTGCAATCCAGGGGTTTGGGACCTTGGCAAAGTCGTCCCAACCGGTCTTACAACTTGCAGGTCAACGTTTGGGGACCAAGAGATTCTCGAACATGAAAACAGAGAAGGAAATTGTAGGCATTTTCATTCATACATATGAATGGATGTTCTCGCCATTAAAAGAAGTGTGGAACAGTCAGGGCGGACCTACCTGGAACAAAGAGGAAATGTGTCCAAAAGGAAAATCAGCAGATGCTAAGATGCCGAAGGGTGCTGCTGTGACCTGATTTGCTTGGAAATCATTGAACCAGATTAAAGCACCCTGGCTCCGAACCTCGAGGTGGCGTAGCATTCCGTGCTGTTCTTTCCGGGGTAGATCCCAGCAAGATCGATCGAATGTCTTCGCAATGTAGATTGTCAAATAAATTCTAACGGGATATTAACTGTTCGATATCGCTACAGCCTTCCTATGCTATTGAACACTATGGAGAGCCTTCTTTAGGATGCCAAAACACATTGCCACTGTCTCTTGATGCCAAGACGTGACAGGATTCTCTGCATGCTCAATAGATCTGTTGCCTTCTGATTGAGATGGTTGGTGCTCGACGATATTTGTCTCGGAATATGGTCTTGCAAAGCCTTCCCGCCCACTCGGGGCAAATAAATGCATAGATGTTGTTGTGTCTTTCACAAAGACCTCTGGCACGTCTCAAGGGCCACATAGCGGATGGATTTGAGCGGAGTGCATCAATCTCGCCGAGACATGCTACATACGTTGTGAGACAGATGGAAAACGGAAGTTCAGGGTTGCAATAAGCTTCTTAGTTTGAGATGACTCGTAACACCAATCATTGCTAACATCCGAAGTTCCGAGAAAAGGGTCCGACATTGCATACTCTGGCTTTCCAGGTGGAGGATCCTCTGTCGGTCAAGTTCCTAAGGACACTATTCGCAAAACTCCAAGGGATAACAGTATCTTAGACAAACTAGTCGGTAGTATTATCTAGTGTACGAAGTAATGTACGTGATTGCACGCATAACCAACGATCCAGCATCGCAAGCCGTGAGAGCACATGACCAATGTGCTAAATTCTATGCCCACGCGCAATTACCTCAACGCCAGCACTGCCATTCACCCATTGCGGCTTCCCAAGAAATTATGATCGCAGCTCTCTAGTACTACTAAAATTACCGGCAGCCGTCTGAGTGTTTGTTTCTCACTTCCATGCCCATGAGGCGAGGGTGTTGTGTGCGTGTGCGTTGCTTGGACCGGAGTCGGGCCATGCGAAGAGAGACTTGCCCTCCGCTCACTGCTCCCTGAAATCGTCGAACCCAATGCGCCTAGTCATACAGTCAAGGAGAGATCGCTATGCAGTCATGAGTGTCGTGGTTGATGATGCAAGATATCGTAGAACCGTCCCCGTCATCGCGTCATCCTCATCGCCCCGCCCCCAGTGGCTGCTCACTGCTGCGGGGGCTGGTAATTGAGGGGCCTCCTAGAGTAGTTGTTAGCTTGGCCATGGTCGTGTACTCAAAGTCGTCTTCCTCGAAGATCGCTTACTTGAAAAGCAGGATGTGGGGCTCAGGCTCATGGACCTCGTAGTGCTCCCAGCCCAGACTCTGCAATCAAAAATCAGCATCAAGTCTTTAGGACGTCTCTTCGAAGCACCCGAAGGCAAGAATGCGCACCTGAGTGATGCCCATGCCCCTCCATTCCTCCTCCCACAAAAGCTTGAGGGTGCCCTTAGACTTATCGTGGTACTCGGGCGGGATGGCCTTGAGCATGGCCTTGGGCAGTTGCACGTGGCGGTATTCGTACTCGCTGTCCGAGTATCTGCGTGGAGCGCGTTGGGTTAGTTTACTGCCCCAAATCAACCAAGCAGTACACTTTCACAGCGCCTGTCATTGTCACTTACCTCGTCGAGTAGTGGATCGAGTCGATAAACTCGTCCAGACGCGCGCGCTCCTCCTCAGTCAGCGGGCGCGGCTGCGGGTTGCGCCGACTGATGTCGATGCCCATCTGTTCCGCAAGAGACTGACCGGCGGGCATCTTGTTGAATACTAGTAAGTGAAGCTCTGCGCGTGAAGTAAATGAGCGATGGAGTTTGTAGACTAGCGAAAGTGCGGCAAAAGTCGAGGATCGTTGCGCGAGGCGGTGTGGTAGGAAAGGTTGTTGGTAGAAACCTGGAGATGTTCCCGCAGACCGGAAGGTTTATTCGGTTTAAGTTGGCGCGAGCGCAATACTGGCTTGGCGGGGCATTGGGTATGCGCTTCCACTTCGCAACCAGCTGTCGTATCGATAGGGCCTTTGCATAAATAAACGGGAGATCAGATCGAAATAATGCCTGAAATCTAAGGCAATTTTAGGCCTTAACCTGCAACACCCGGGCCGATGGCTTGGTAAGTGGGTCGACTTGGCACGGCGGGTTCCGGAAATGGCTGCGCTTGCAAGTTGTAGGCAAGGACCTCTGCTCCACTGCGCCCGCTGCACCTCATGCAAAGTGCAATTCACTGCGGTTGACTGGATAGGCGGCGAGGAGATTCCCAGCTCCCATCGCAAAACCATCCACCTCTTTGCGCACCAGGTCTTGCGGTCAGTCCTGGGGCTTTTCAGCTTCTTTGTCGCTATTCAATACATTTAATCGTGCGTCCGCTTCGCACCAACCAAGATCTTGCTTTATATCTGCCGCTGCCAACCTTTTAGCGCAAACCGAAACGCGATCCTAGACGCGTTCTCAAAGGCGACATCCCACCTCTCGGCGACAACCCGCAGTCCATCCCAGCTCCGTTATTTCCCTGAAATCAATTCGACGACATATTTTCACATTATTTTTGATACAAAAATTGGATTGCAAACGGTCTGCGACACACAGCGATGGACAATAAGCGAAAGGCGACCGGTGCTGCCGGGGCCGACATCGATGGTGACGGCGATGATAGAGCAAGCAAGAGGCGCAAGGTGCCAGGAGTAAGTAAACATCGTGGAGCATTCCAATGGTCACAAGGTTCAAAATCTTCACATACTTTTCTCATTCGCGCGCAGAGATGGTTTGGTCTTTGCGCAAGTCGCATGCACGCGTTGTTTGACTTTTGTGCCAGCTTTTTCCTATCTATTTCCTATCCATTGTAGCACATCAATGCCATGCGGATCAGCGCAAAGAAAGGGATCATGCTAACAGCAGTTGCAGCCTCCCTCTGATTATAACCTTTTAGAGGGAGAAACTCCTGAGTCTACCACTGCCTATGGCCTTCACTTCCTGGAAACAATTCGCAGAACCAAGGATAAAAGGTTCGCTACATCCTTGCCTTTTTTGCGTCCGGTTGTGCATGCTGCTTCAAGCAGAATGAAATGCCTACTTCAAGCACATACTTACCCCATCATACAGTGGCCGTCTCGTTGCTAGCTACTTCGAGGACCTTATTCCTCGCGAGGGCAATGAAGAATACTACCGCCGAATCCGCATGCCTCTTTCGCTCAAGATCATCGAGCAAAAGCTTCACAACCAAGAATTCAAGAACCTGTCCGAGCTTGAGAGCTACTTCAAGCGCATGGTGACCAATGCCAAAGAGTTTTACCCTAAGAACTCTGAAATATACGAAGACGCAGAGCGCGTCAGGAAGGCCTTGAGCAATTACATGACGAAGACCAACCCTGCCTACAAGCTTAATCCGGGATACAGTTGTCAGGCTGCTCCCATTCCCGATGATCTTGCCTCCGATGCACATGCACCAGCCGCTATTGGCAGGACGCAATCCTCCAGCGGGACAAACGGCAAAAGCCGACCCACCAATAGCAAAGTGAAAAAAGAGCCAGAAGCCCAGGAGGAGGATGCTGAGGGCGACGAAGACGCTCAAGGCGACGAAGAGCAGGCTGGTGGTGACAGTAACGATGGTGAGGAAGAAGATGACGGTCCCAGAAAGATCGTGATCAGGCGCAGAGGTACTGGCAGGCCCACGCGAGGCAGCACTGAGCCATCTAAGAAGCATGACAAAGCCGGCAGAGTTAGGGCCGATCACGAGTACGAAGGTGTCCCATACAAAGGCCTCACCTTCCAGCAGGCGCAAGAAAAGATAGTTGAAGAGCTGATCCGAAAGCCTGACGGACCGTAAGTTTCGCCTGTTATGCAGGGTTCTCCATTGTGTCAGAATGGCTGATCATGCTTGTAGGGATCCCTATTTCTTGGATTTCATCAACCTTCCCCCACGCTCTTATAAAGATTATTTCGCTGTCATCCAAAATCCCTTATCTCTCAAGGGTTTACAGAAGTTAGTGAAGGGCATTCATGGCCGGCAGCCGGCAACTGGTATCAGCGACTTTAAGACCTGGGCACAGTTTGAGGAGAAGGCCAGTTTGTTGTGGGAGAATGCGCATTTCTACAACGAGGAGGGGAGTGTCATCCATAAGCTGGCTACTGAGCTGAAGGCAAGTTTCAACGGTTGATTTTACCGCATCTTGCTGAGCTAACCGTGATTTTAGGAGTGCTTCTATAAAGAGCTCAATGAAGCCAAGGCTGTTGTCCAGGAGCCACCGCAGCCCAAGATCAAGTTAAAGATGGCCCCAGGTCAGGATGGTTCCACGGGTACCTCAAAGAAGATTACCATCCATGTTGGAGGGTCGAGGGGCAGCGCAACCGCCTCGCCAGCTCCCCAGACAGCCTCTTCGGTTGATGGTTCCATTGACCGCTCCGGCACTCCTGCTGGCTCGACAGCCGGGGCGAGCTTTGACAAGGGCAAGCTCACTGGGGCCGCACCATCCCCAAGTCCCGCTCCCGGCACCGCTGGTCAGCCATCTCCGGCAGTGACTCCGCGACTGAATGGCAGTACTCCAGCCACGATAAATGGCGCCAATGGGATGCCATCTGGGCAAGCACAGCTTCAAAATGGCCAACCTGCATCCTCTACTGGACCGCTCCTGTATGATTCTAAGTATCGTGCCCCGGGCAGAGGTAGGTTCTACTCGAGTGTTACTTGAGTTAGGTCATCCTCGCTAACAGTGTCATCAGGCCTTGCGGATTCCCTGTTGCCGAGCGTTCTGATCCGGACACATCCCGGCGTTGTTATGGACCGCCGGTTCCGTGTTGAGCTGCCGGCGCATCCAAAAGAAGCGCAACAGAACATCTCGTTACATATCCCAGCTGCTCACCATCGACTGCAGCTCATCCCTCGGCTGCCTCCCTTTGAACAGCAAGGTCGCGCATATCGTGTTTTTGTGACCATCAACGGTCAGATGGTGGGACGAGCTACCCCTCTGCCCATCCCCGACGACCCTCTTCCCCGAGATGCCATGGTCTTCGAAATCGGGCTGGGTCTTACTACCAACATTATCGCAGTTACGGTGGTTGCCAGCTTGCCCAAAGGGCAGAAGCTGCCTAATGGCGCCGACTGCGAAGTGGAGAGGATGACTATCTACGCTCAGCTAATGAGGGGTTACTAGATGGTCTATTCTGTTTACAATGTAATTGTCTTGTTGTCAACGAGAGTTGGGTTGGGGCTAGCCGTTATTCTGTGGTTTGGCTTCTGAGGAGCGAAAAATGAGCACACTACTCTTATCCGCGAAAAGGCGTCTTGGAAGGCTCAGGCTAGGTGTTTGTCTGTTATAAGTTATGTCCCTCTGTAGGGAGTTACTTGGACGGTTTCGGTTGTGAGGCACATTAGGTACTTTTGTAGGTCTATATGGGTGGCTATCGCATAGCAATGAAGATTTTGCTGATTGCTACCAATCTACGGAAAACAGAAATTCAAATCTCCTTAACCTGCTTTTGGCCCTCATGGTATGGTGTTTCCTTGTCCGGACACCTTCTTTGCCTGCACTTGTACAGGTGTTTATCCCTGTCCTTCCTCATTGCCTTATATCTCTGTCATGAGCCCTTTGCCAAATCCATTGTGAATCGCACAGCCACATGATATCGCAATCGGCCATTCCTTCCATTATTGGAAGGTTTCTTATTTCTCTCCATAAACACTGAACAACGTTATCCTCTTTCCTGACATACATCAAGCTAACAAGGCTTCAATGACTCCCAGCCCTTCAGTTAAGCAAGGAGACGAGTAGTGAATGGGGCCATAAATTTCCTCCAAGCTTGACCTCCAGCGAAGTAACTCCAAAGATACCTGCTATTATCAGATCATTAAAGCCTTGGCTGATCTCATTTTCACACAACTGTTGACACAACACAATGGCTGTTGTCCGTACACTTCTCAACCCTGCTTATGCGGTGTATATACAGCCAGATTTGCTCCAATGGCTCCTGAGATTCGTGCTCACTATTACTATGCTAGAAGTCTTCCCGAGAAAAACCCTACCTTTGCGCCACTGCGTTACAGTCAGCGAGTGAGTAGCACAACTGTTCCCCTGAGCAAGTTGGACTTTCTATACCCCATATATGGGAGCGTCGCTGAAGATATTTCCGAGAAAAAAAGAGCAACATCAGCAAAAACAGAATCATGCGCTGAAATCCTTCCAGCTAAAACAATCTGGAATACTGAGGACAGCCCGTGATGTCAAACTCGTCGTTTCCGTTTGCCGCACCAGCCGATATCCGCCATCAGCGGCAGTATGAAGCAGCACGTCCGGCACTGGGCCGACGAACAGCAAGCTTGGAAGGAATGTCAAATTTGTAAGCTTGCAGAGGTTGATGCTGGAAGACGAGACAATTGAAAACCTGCCAGGCCAAAGCGAATTGAGACGATGCAACCACCAGAGGAATCCTCGGGAGCAACTCCGACGAAGTGGTTCGAGATGGAGTGCAAGGCTCTCTTTGAGCAGGCACATCGCATTTCTCGGGCATTTTTGGGTATGGAAATATCAAAAAGCAAGGAAGTACGAGCTTGTGGGTGGATGGGTTCTCGAAGCCATTTAGATGGCTCGTGAAGGAGGTCGCGAAGCAGGATAGCTGTTGTGGAAGGTGGGAGAGAGGTGATGCAATCTGTGGCTCCGTTGCGATAAAGATGGTAAAAAGATGCACAGCATATTGGAGAGCCGAGGCATTACCCACAACTGTGTTTACAGTTTGATGTGAAGTCAAAATACCAACCATGACCTCTATCTTGTTCACAAGACTTTTATGTGGTCTTAAGTTCACTGGGGATTCAACAGCTTAGTTGAGAGCACTCGCCCTTGGCAAGACACTTCAGATTGTTAGGAATGCCATTATTGCCAACTTCTCTGTCATGTCCCGGCTTTTCCTGAGCGGTGATGTGGCTCTTGTTGCAGCCCAAAATCAGACACGCTCCAGATTCCGCCTAGAGCCGAGAGATTCTGGTACTCACAGCTTTCGGCAAGTTGGTGCTTGTAGAGCAGTCGATCGAAGTTCTCTGCGACACCATCTGACTCTGTATATATTTTGTCGTCGACGTGCTCTTGGTCGAGCACCCATGGTTGCCCGGGGGTCGGCATTGTGAAACGGAAAATATCCATTGACCGACGAATGCAGTTGGTTAAAGCCTGCACGTGCTATAAAGTTGAAGAGTGTCTGGTAAAACTCACGCAGCGACTTGCTTCAGCTCTTGGAAAACTTGCCCATAATCCGAATCAGCGGCAAGAATCCTTTTGTTAGTTGGTAGGTAAGCCAATCGACGCTGGGCCAAAAGTCCGGTGTTGGAGTTTGTCCCGCGAGAAGAGACCGGCCAGTTTCAGCGCGCAGCTTGGTGAGATGGTATCCTATCATCCCTTGTCGGAAAACACGCCTGTTATCTTCTAGGGGTGTTGTTGGAAACTTTCTCATCATCTTGCCTTCGAATTGGATCATTCATCCTACGCCTACAAGATCTTCTAACATTTATCTGCCTAAAACAGCAATTCGCCGACCTCGTACCGCTCCAAGGCCTTGCCCAGCATACCAGTCACCAGGTATGTTCTGTGCAGTTTGCTCTCCAACAGTCTTCCATTTCATTTTTACACAAAGCCGTATGGGTATGTACCGTCTACGTGTACTTACATTCGCCTGGGTTGATTATATAATGGAGCTCTGTTCCACAGAGTCCCGCTTTGTCCTGCTTGGCAATGAATGTGGGTCTGAATTTTTATCGCTGGAACTTTTTTTTCTGTTGCTCCAGCGCTGCCAACCCGCATGCGATGCGCGCTCAGAGTTCAGCTTCAACATCTTGATCCATGACAGCGCCCCGCCACCGCAACCGCTAAATCGCAAACAAGCCATGAACGCAGCTGCTCTGCTCAAGGCCCAAGGGTGGCGGGGCAAGGGCTACACCCTTCACCCGACCGATAACTCCATCGGGCTTGCGAAGCCCCTCTTGATATCTCGAAACACGGACGGTCGCGGTATAGGCAACAAAGCACACTACACGAGCGATCAGTGGTGGCTCAATGCCTTCGATCAGAAGCTCAAGGGGCTTGAAACCTCCAAGAACGGTGTTGTCCAGACCGTCAAGCAGGGCAAGTTGGACGCCATTGCGCCGAACAATCAGCGATCCGGGAAATACACAGGTGCGAACGGCCTATATGCTTCGTTCGTCCGCGGTGGGATGTTGGAGGGCACTATCCAAATAGATTCCTCGACGAAGACAGATTCGACAGACGCAACACCCGCAACTTCAGACGATAGCGAAGGGTCCCTGTCGAGGAAAGAGAAAAAGGAAGAGACGAAAGCAGAGAAGGAGGCGAGGAAGGCTGCAAAGAAGCTTCGTAAGGCTCAGAGGGAGGCTGCGAAAAAAGCAGCGGAAAAAGCAGCCCTAAAAGCGACGAGGAAGGAAGCAAAAAAAGAGGCAGGGAAGCAAGCCAAGAAGGGCACTAAGAAGGCGCGGAAATCGATGGAAACGAAGGAGGAGAGACGTGCGAGAAAGGCAGAAAGGAGAGCAAAGAAGGAGGCCAAGAGAAGGAGACAGTTGGAGGCGGCTCAGAGAACCGAAGCAGGCTGAGAAAAGGAGGTAGCCCGAGTTATAAGCCGCTTTTTTTGTCCATACAGGTATCAGACCGTCGCACCATGACTGCCTTCTGGTAGGGACTCAAGGACATAGAGAACCCACCAAAGACGTTGTCGCATCTGGTCGTAGGCCCGCACTGGATTTGAAGCTTCGGCCATTGGTGGCAGCAAGAGGTGGTCCTAACAAAGCCAAACTTCAAGCAGCTGCCAGATAATGGTATAGACTGCATACCCAGTTGGCCTCATATCTCCCCTGGGAGCTTACCGGGCTTGTTCGATAGCAGCCATGGTCGACGATCCCAGAAGTCGTCTTTGATAATATCAAGATGCTCCACCACGATCCGTGCCTTTGCTCGTTTCTTCCTGTCCTTCTCGGCCTGTGACTTGGATTGTTTGACCAGTTCTGCCTCTTGGTCTGCCTCGCTGGTTGCGTTGTGTGTGCCAGGCTCCACAAGCTCATACTGAACATTTTAGTTTCCAGGACAGAAGCCAGACATGACCCTGAACAGACTCACCTCTCGAAAAACTACACTTCCCTTCTTGTACATCTCCGGCTCATTGTTGTAATTGATCCCAAATCTTGAGAAAAGAATCTCGTTCTTATCAGAGGAGTATGTGCCCTGCAGTTTGCTTAGATAGAGGGTTCTTGAAGGTAGTCTTGGATCCTGTACTTGCCTTCAAGGTCTTTTCTGCTTCGGTAGCGTCCATTCCTCCCTTCTGGATCAGAGCCCAGAATGTGGTATTGTAAAGATTGTTGATATGGCCTATAAATGTTGGTGAGCGACAGTCCGTGAAAAGCCAAGCATGATTTTCTCCTTACAGTCAACCTGCCGCCAGCTCATATAATCTCGCAGATTCTGCACACTAGGGTAGCAAACCGCTCGTCCGTCGAAACTGGGTAACGGAGGAGACAGAGGGTTATCCGGGAAGTAAGTTGGCCAGTAGTGCACATAGTAAGCGGTAAAGGTAGAAACGATGGTCGAGATCAATTTGCTATTGACACTTAGCCATGGTCGCTGCAGAACGGAATTTCATGGCATACCTTGACCGACGCTCAAAGAGCACGCAGGACTTGTGAAAGACAAAACTGATGATCTAGTCAGCGACATAAACCAAGAAATGAGGAACGACATAGAGACTTGCCTGTATTCGTCGCTGACGCCATATGCAATAGTAATGTCGGGTATGTCTGCCATAACAGCCTTGGCGGCGGCATTCATAAGATCCAATGCCCTCCTGTCATTGGGCTTTTGGAACCCATATTTATTTGCAAATCTGCCATTACATTAGTAGTCGGCGTTATGACGACTGATGAAAAGTAAATTGTACTTGGTAAACCCTCTTCCGTCAATACGAATTACAATCCACGTGTTTGGAAGCAGATTATCTGCTTGCTCAAACTGTTTCACGTATTCGAATCTCGGACTGTCAGTATCGATGATAATATTTGACCACTCAGGAGGAATTCCGTACTTGGAATTTGCCATCTTGAGATTGACAAAAGGATTCGATGGACTGGGACGTGGGTTCTCGAGAATTTCTGGGCTGTGCGGACTTGGTTGTCTATCTTGTCGAATTTGAGTATCACAGAAAAGAGATTAACATGCTTCGCTCATTCTGAAGTTGAAAGATCCCGGTATGCTACATGGTGGTGCGGACGCAGCCGATCTTGATTCCAAGATGGCGGGGTAACTCAAAGCAGATCTTTTCGCTCAGGCTCTTGGCTCAGCTTCTGGGATGGAATGGTGGGAGTACGTGCCACACGGTAAGTTGTACCTTCAGAAGACACCGGTATTTTACCCAAGCTTATTGAAGCAAAGGAAATTGGTCTAGTTTACACAGTTATGTCGATGTCTACGAACACCTGATGCTATATATTCATAATTCAAAAGACCTGGCGAGCGTTCAAACACCATCCAGTTATCTCCCCGAGTTACCGTACTTGGACTTTGGTGTGTGGTTCTGTAACATTGGCCCTTCTCAAGAGCCAAGACTTGTGGATACCATTATTCCGTCAGCCTTGCAGCGAAGCACGGATGAGAGCCTCGTCGCGTCGCGAACATCATCTGGGGCGAAGCTAACGAAGGGCACCCCGTTTTCAAAACACTAAACGTGGAAATGAATCTCCTCCTTTCAGACGACTATCTATTGCAAGACTATCCCGAGCTTATTACCAATACCATTCGGTCAGGTCACGCAACATGTGTGCGATTCAACCGCAAAGGAGACTTCCTCGCCTCAGGCCGTGTTGATGGCACCGTGGTTGTCTGGGACTTAGAGACGATGGGTGTTGCTCGGAAGTTACGAGGTCACAGCAAGAACATCACTTCCCTCAGCTGGTCACGATGTGGGAGATATTTGCTCTCGGCATGTCAAGGCTGGAAAGCAATTCTGTGGGATTTGCAGGACGGATCGCGGTATCGCGAAGTGCGATTCCGTGCTCCAATTTATGGTGCGGAGCTTCATCCATGGAACCAGTCTGTCCCGCCCATGTTTTTCTTTCTGGATCCCTGAGGCTAATGGTCTGCAGTCACCAGTTTGCTGCTGCCCTATTTGAGGAGCAGCCAGTACTCGTTGATGTCACAGAACCTGTTGATGTGCAATATGTCCTGCCTTCTGTACCGAAACGGACAGAGATTGCAACCGATCCCGCTTTGAAAGAGAAACAAGCAAAAGAGGATGCAAAAAATATGACAACGGCGATTATATATACAGCTACCGGAGACCACCTCCTCGCTGGGACAACAAAAGGCCGCCTAAACATTATTGATGCGAGAACACGAGAGATCATATACTCAGAGAAGATAGCCAGCGGTGTAATTACCACCCTCAGGCTAACAGAAGCAGGAAAGGATCTCTTAGTGAATGCTCAGGACCGCATCATACGGACCTTCCACGTACCAAATCTTTCAGCTCCAGATCTGGATACAGATACAATACAAATTCCTCTCGAGCACAAATTTCAAGATGTAGTCAACCGGCTGTCGTGGAACCACGTAGCATTCAGTGCCACAGGCGAGTACGTTGCTGCATCGACTTACAACAACCACGAGCTCTATATTTGGGAGAGGAATCACGGGAGCTTGGTGCGCATGTTGGAAGGGCCCAAGGAGGAACAGGGTGTTATTGAATGGCACCCGCATCGACCTCTGTTGGCTGCATGTGGTCTAGAGACCGGCAGAATTAACATTTGGTCGGTCACAAGTCCCCAAAAGTGGTCCGCACTTGCGCCGGATTTTGTGGAGGTCGAAGAGAATGTTGAATACATTGAGCGGGAGGACGAGTTCGATATCAAGCCGCAGGAGGAGATCCAGAAGAGGCGGCTTGATCAGGAAGATGAAGACATTGACGTTCTTGCTGTCGATAATGGGGGCGGGTTAGGAGAGGAGTTGGATGAATTCCGCATGCCGATCCTGTTCAACCTTGGAGAGTCGGACAGCGAAGAAGAATTTGTGAATGTATCACTTGGGACCTTACGGAGGAAAAGCCCAGGTGATCAGGACGACGTCGATGGGGAGTTGACTGGGGAAGACATTGGAGCTAGCAAGCAAACACAATCTTCTGGCATGGGCAGGGCCGGAAGGACTGGGGGGAGGAAAACATGACGACTATGACATGAGTACCTCAATTCAAAGCCTTGCTCGATTTCCCTACCGCTACTGTTCATCACGGTGTCAAGATGAAGTTCATGGTGTGGAAGGGCATGCAAGAGGGCTAGAGAGTTGTCCTCGGCGCTTGCCCCTGCAATTATCCAAAACAACAGCATGAGCACGTGCATGGTACAGATACTCCGATGTCATTGCGCCGGATGAGTGCTTGGTGTCTGTGTGTTTTGAATATGCCATACACGTGACATTAACTGCTATACCTCATCTACTATAGCTAGATACCCATTTCGCATTTAAAAAATTTCATACATGATCCCTATTCTCCTCAACTTACCGTATTGTGCCATCCTGCCCGTTCCTATTGTCGAGTGACCACCGGTGTTGCTGGCACTTACACAGTATTCGAACAGTAGGCTGCTATTTATCCACGGGAAAGTGGATCCCTTTCCCACAATTGGACTAGCCTTGCGCAGCGCCTCCCGCGCTGCTTTGTCAGGTCGAACTTTTCAGGTCGCTGAGTGCTCGCTGCCTCCACACCAAACTCACCCTCAAACAACACGACGACCGACATCGCGCATCGCGTTCGCAACTCCACGAATTCTTGTCGCCGGCCATTCCTCGACAAGAATTTCGAAATTATCGATCGCGATACCCGATACCCATCGATTTCTCCAACCCGCAGGCAGCCTGGAGTTAGCGGCGGCAATTGATCATCGCTCCTTCAGGCCGCTGGCCTGAAAGCGTTGTCGAGGAGGCCAACAACAGTCCGAAATCCGACATCTGAAAGTCATCGCTTCGAGCAGTCGGCGTCACCCAAATCATCTAAATTTATTTTCCCTCGCCTTATAATAAAATTTCCTTCTTTCTCCCTTTGCCTTTTCCTTTCCTATAACGACCCCGCCCGAGCTGCTTTCCACTGACGCGCCGCAATCGCGACTTTCGCTCTCTTTACCAAGTCCCCAGCCAGCGTTCTTAATCCACAGAACCCGCGAAATAAACTTGCAAATACCGATTTCGACATCTACTCTCACAGAATGGCGAACCTCATCTTCGCGCACTCGAGTGCGCCGCTTCGTACAATCAAGGAGATCCAGTTCGGACTCCTGTCGCCTGAGGAAATCAAGGCGATGAGCGTGTGCCACATCCTCTACCCCGAGACGATGGACGAGACGAGGACGAAGCCCCGCGACGGTGGTCTCAACGATCCTCTTCTTGGCTCTGTCGACCGGCAGTTCAAGTGCAAGACGTGCACTGAAAACATGTCCGAGTGTCCCGGTCACTTCGGTCATATTGAGCTTGCCCGGCCTGTTTACCACCCCGGGTTCATCAAGCGCACAAAGAAATTGCTCGAGATTGTCTGCCACAACTGTAGTAGGGTGTTGGCTGATCGCGTTAGTTCCTCCTAAACTTCGCGGGGCAGTTTGTGAACTGGATGATGCTGACCCACCTCCAGTCTGACCCGCAGTATGCTGCTGCTATGAAGATCCGCGATCCCAAGATCCGCTTCAAGCGCGTCTGGGATATCTGTAAGAGCAAGCGACGTTGTGAGAACGATATTCCCAAACAGGCCGAGGACGGCGACTACAACCCCAACGGCAACGCTCAGGAAGCACCCGTCGGTGGCCACGGAGGTTGTGGCAACGCCCAGCCCGTCATTCGCCAGCAGGCTCTCACATTGTGGGCCCACTACGAGCACCGGGATGATGATGGTGTTAAAACTAAAGAGAAGAAAATCATCACCCCTGAAATGGCCCTCAACATCTTCCGCCGCATGCGCGATGAGGAGATGATCGATATTGGCCTCAACATCTCTCAAGCCCGCCCGGAGTGGATGATTATCACGGTTCTGCCTGTCCCTCCTCCGCCGGTTCGCCCTAGCATCTCGATGGATGGTACTGGAACAGGCCTGCGCAACGAGGACGACTTGACGTACAAGCTTGGCGATATTATCCGCGCCAACGGTAACGTCCGCCAAGCCATCGCCGAGGGTTCGCCGCAACACATCATCAACGACTTTGAGAATCTTCTTCAGTACCATGTTGCTACTTACATGGACAATGACATCGCTGGCCAGCCTCAAGCACTCCAAAAGAGCGGCCGTCCTGTCAAGGCCATTCGTGCCCGTTTGAAGGGTAAGGAAGGTCGCTTGCGCGGTAACTTAATGGGAAAGCGTGTCGACTTCTCGGCGCGTACTGTCATTACTGGAGATGCAAACATTTCCTTGGACGAGGTCGGCGTGCCGCGAAGCATTGCCCGGACTCTGACCTATCCCGAAACTGTTACGCCTTTCAACATAGAGAGGCTCACACAATATGTTCAGAATGGCCCGAATGAGCACCCTGGTGCCAGGTTTGTTGTCCGTTCTGATGGTACTCGCATCGACCTTCGTCATCACCGCCGTGCCAGCTCGATTCAGCTCGAGTACGGTTGGAAGGTCGAGCGCCACCTCATCGACGGCGATTATGTCATTTTCAACCGTCAGCCCTCTTTGCACAAGGAGTCCATGATGGGTCACAGGGTCCGCGTCATGCCTTATTCGACTTTCCGCCTCAATCTCTCTGTCACGTCCCCGTACAATGCCGATTTCGATGGTGATGAGATGAACTTACATGTCCCTCAGACTGAGGAAACTCGAGCTGAGGTCAAGGAGCTTTGTATGGTGCCTTTGAACATCGTCTCTCCCCAGCGCAACGGCCCTTTGATGGGTATCGTTCAAGACACCCTGGCCGGCGTCTACAAGATGTGTCGCCGTGACGTCTTCCTCACCAAAGAGCAGGTCATGAATCTCATGCTTTGGGTACCTGATTGGGATGGTATCATTCCCATTCCCGCGATCTTGAAGCCTCGTCCGCGCTGGACTGGCAAGCAGATTGTCAGCATGATCATCCCAAAGATCATCAACCTTCATATGGGTTCGGATTCACCGGATAAGAACCATCCGTTTAAGGACGATGGTCTTCTCATCCAGCAGGGAGAGATCATGTATGGTCTGCTCTCCAAGAAGAGTGTTGGTGCTTCCGGCGGCGGCATCGTCCATCTCTGCTACAACGAGCTCGGCCCCCAAGGGGCCATGGATTTCCTCAATGGCTGCCAGCGAGTGGTTAATTATTGGCTTCTGCACAACGGTCACAGCATAGGAATTGGTGACACGATCCCAGATCCCAAGACCATCGAGCTGGTTCAGAAACACATCAATGATGAGAAGGCCGAAGTCGAGCGGCTGACCAAGATGGCCACTAACAACGAGCTTGAGCCCTTGCCCGGTATGAACATCCGCGAGACCTTCGAGAACAAGGTCTCGACGGCCCTTAACATGGCCCGCGATAAGGCTGGCACCACGACAGAAAAGAGTTTGAAGGACCTCAACAACGCCGTGACGATGGCGCGCTCGGGTTCCAAGGGTTCTTCCATCAACATCTCTCAGATGACGGCCCTGGTTGGTCAACAGATCGTTGAAGGCAAGCGTATCCCGTTCGGCTTCAAGTATCGGACGCTCCCTCACTTCACCAAAGACGATTACTCGCCCGAGGCTCGTGGTTTCGTTGAGAACTCGTATCTCCGTGGCTTGACGCCGTCCGAGTTCTTCTTCCATGCCATGGCCGGTAGAGAAGGTCTGATCGATACTGCGGTCAAGACCGCCGAAACCGGTTACATCCAGCGTAGGTTGGTTAAAGCCCTCGAAGATGCTGAGGCGCACTACGACGGGACAGTTCGGAATTCTCTTGGTGATGTCATTCAGTTTGTGTATGGCGAGGACGGCCTCGATGGTATTGCTATCGAAAAGCAGCGCGTCGATCACATCAACATGTCCGATAAGGCCTTTGACAAGAGATTCCGCCTGGACGTCATGGATCTGGAGCACTCGGGTCGTGCCCTCGATGCCCTCGAGTATGGCCGTGAAATGGCCAGCGATCCGGAAGTTCAGTCGCTCCTGGATCAGGAATATGAACAGCTCTTAGCCGATCGCCAGTTGGTTCGTCAAATTCAACGCCGCAAGATGGGCGAAGAAAATATTCAGCTTCCCCTCAATGTTGCTCGCATCATCGAGAACGCAAAGAAGCTCTTCAAGGTTGACGATACCTCTCGCAGCGACCTGACGCCTAAGGATGTTATCCCGGCTGTTCGTGCTCTCCTCGAGCGCATGGTTGTTGTTCGCGGTGACGATCCCATCTCGAAGGAGGCCGATTACAACTCTACCATCTTGTTCAAGATCCTCTTGAGATCCCGGCTTGCTTTCAAGCGGCTGGCTTGCGAGCAGAGAATCAACAAGTTGGCCTTTGAGCACATTTTGGGTGAACTGGAGAACAGGTGGGCTCGATCCATGGTCAACCCTGGTGAGATGGTCGGTGTTCTGGCTGCCCAATCCATCGGTGAGCCCGCTACGCAGATGACACTGAATACCTTCCACTTCGCTGGTGTGTCGTCTAAGAACGTCACCCTTGGTGTTCCTCGTCTCAAGGAAATTCTCAACGTTGCAAAGGATATTAAGACCCCGTCCATGGTGGTCTACCTGGATGCTGAGAACGCCACTCAGGAGGATGCCAAGAAGATGCGTAACAAAGTTGAGCACACCAGCCTGCGTTCTGTTACTGCGGTAACGGAGATCTACTATGATCCCGACATCACTTCGACGGTCATTCCTGAGGACTTTGATATGGTCGAGTCTTACTTCCTCATCCCTGATTCATCAGATCAGGAATCTATCGAGAATCAATCTCGTTGGCTGCTCAGGATTACCCTTGATCGTCAGAAGATGCTCGACAAGGGTCTCCGCGTCGAGGACGTTGCGCACAAGATCAAGGAGGAATACAAGAAGGACGTTGCTATCATTTTCAGCGACAACAACGCCGAAGAAATGGTTATTCGTATCCGCGTTGTTCGCCAGGAGGACGATAAGGATGAGGACGGCCACAAGATCATCGAGGACGACGTCATGCTGAAGCGTCTCGAGAAACATCTCCTTGATAACCTGACGCTGCGTGGCGTACCAGGTATCGAGCGTGCCTTCTTGAACAAGGGCACCAAGCTAGCTGTCCTCCCTGATGGCTCACAGATTGCCAATAAGGACCACCCCGCGTGCCAGGAGTGGTATCTGGATACGCAGGGTACTGCCCTTCGTGAGGTTTTGCAGATCGAGGGCGTTGATACAAGGCGTACTTCAACCAACGACCTGTATCAGATCGTTGATGTCTTCGGCATCGAGGCCGCTCGTGCAGCTCTTCTGCAGGAATTGACCCAGGTGCTTGCGTTCGACGGTTCTTACGTCAACCACCGTCACTTGGCTCTGCTGGTCGACGTAATGACCTACCGTGGCAGCATTGCAGCTGTTACTCGTCACGGCATCAACCGCGCTGACACTGGTGCCTTGATGCGGTGCTCGTTCGAAGAGACCGTCGAGATTCTTCTCGAGGCTGCCGCTGTCGGCGAGCTCGACGACTGCCGTGGCATCTCTGAGAATGTTATGCTTGGCCAGATGGCTCCCATGGGTACCGGTCACTTCGATGTCCTTCTGGATCCGAAGATGTTGGAGACCGTCATCTCCGACAACTCTCGTATGGGCCTGATGCCTGGCATGACGATCAAAGGCGGTGAGTTGGAGGGTGCCGCAACTCCGTACGACACCGGCTCCCCGATGGCAGACAACGGTTACCTTGGCAGCTATTCTCCGACCATGGGCAACTTCTCGCCCATCCAGGGTGCTGGTTCCGACAGCCCAACTGGCTTCGGCACGGAGTATGGCGGCTTCGGCTCAAGCACAGTCAACCCATATGCGACCAGTCCTCGTGCTACCAGTCCCTTCTCGACGTCGCCTACCTCGCCATTTGGCGGTTATGGTGGCTACTCCCCATCCTCTCCTGCAGCTGGGTACTCTCCGACGTCGCCGCTTATCGATGCTGGCGGTCGCTACGTGTCAAGCCCACAGTTCAGCCCTTCATCTCCATCATTCTCGCCCACGTCTCCCATGCTGCGGCCCGGCAGCCCAACCAGCCCCAACTACAGCCCGACATCACCGAGCTACTCACCGGCTTCGCCTGCTGCTACAAGGCACTACTCTCCTACTTCGCCCCAGCAGTTCGCGTCACCGACGTCACCCTCGTACTCTCCGACCAGCCCCACATACAGCCCGGCATCGCCGAACCTGCATGCCACATCACCATCCTACTCACCTGCGTCACCAACTTGGTCACCCACATCTCCCGATGCCTACTCGCCTACAAGCCCGTCCTTCCATCGCTCGCCTGGACAGCAGGCATCTCCCACTAGCCCGGGTTACTCACCCACTTCCCCCGCCTTCTCTCCAAGGACGCCGGGTCGGGGCCCATCTAGCGGTGATCAATAGTGAGTCTTCATGTCTTTATATGGTACATTGGCAATCAGTTAACCTGGTAATACAGTTCCCCTACCTCTCCGCAGAACGATTAAGGAACTCGATCTGAGCTCCGGGTTTTTATGTTTTCGATGATGGGCCAGGCAAGAAGGGATGTGTAGAGAAGGCGTGCGCATTATATTTTTGCGCAGCTCCGCAAGACAAACCTGCGCCTTGCGGAAGAAGGATATGAGCGTGTGATTCACAGCGCCATAGGCCAGTAATCCATAGATGGAGGGTGCACTCTCTCCGGACCTGGGTTTGGTGGCAGTATAGTACCAATTCTATGGCGGGTTTGGGTTTGCCTGTGTTCTTTTCTTCGCTTTCAGCATTCATCTACTCCCGTCACATAATGATTTGATAGAAGGGAGCAATCATATCACAACAAAATCATGATTTTCCGTTTTAGACATCATGCATTCCCCGAATATCCTTTCCCGGTCACTTAACAGAAGATACTTTACATGCCACTCCACGCCAAGCGATGCCTTGGTGTTGACAAGCTCGCGGTCTATACCAGATTGGTTACGGCAAGACCGTTATCGTCTTTCTGCTTCCTTTGTCTTACTTCCTGCCAGTTGAAGTTGGGACAGAAGATGAATTGTGCGATCGTGGGTTGATTGGTTTGGTTTGGGTTTGGTGGATTGGTTGACTGATACTAGAGGTCGGAGATATTGGGAGCAGGCAGCCAAAGAGGTTTTGGAACTACTATGGATGGATGGTCGGACCTGGACTCTTCTCTGGGTTGATCAGCTGGGAGGGAAGATTGTGATGGTAGGGAGGTGATGATGAAGAAGGATGAAGCTACTCTGTACTGCATTGTGTACTGTACCAATTATTGAACAAAGCATATCCAATGACTGCGTTTAATGCCTTCTACGGCCATATCTGGCGTGACAAGAGAACGGTGGTGATATGGTGATTGATATGGAGGTGTTGCCTGATATGCATTTGCCCCTGACTCCTGACTGGCATGTTGTCTGGGATATATTCAGCATGTTTCGAATCTTCAACGATGCTAATAGGAGTTTCGTAAACAGAACTCCAGCCACATCACCAACTGATCCATCGAATATGACATGTTGAGAGTTGAACAGCAGTCATTTCTTGCCTCGTGTGTGTTGTTTGTCGGTGTGTTAAGGGGTTTGGATCCAAGCGGAGATGTTCTGAGTGCAATCCTCCGATCGAAGCATTGGATGGGACATTGATGGCTCACCTCCGAGCATCTGTCTACTCGTGTCCACTTGCGAAGTAGAAGTATGACTGATCCGACCAGTCCGGTGATGTTAATATGCTTGGCCTGAGATCTCCGGCCTCTAACGGCCGCATTCCTGCCGGTTTGCCCCCGCATGCTGCTGGATATGTCCAAAGTCTCCTCTTCGATATTTTAGAGGGTGATTACCTGCGCAAGCAGGAGAAGGTCAACTACCATCTCTGAGCAACCACTTGTGGCATGTGATGATTTGGATCCAGAAGAATGCCATTTCATGACTTTTCTACTCCTGGTGAATGTGCGTTGGTCCATAACAGCTTCGTTTAATGTTGGTGATATTGGAGAAGTGGCCGACTGCAATGTGTACTGAGGCAGACCAATGCCGTCGCAGACGTACTGGATGAGAATCCGGATAGGTACACCGCATCTTTCTGGTTCTTGAGTATCATTCTGGTGTTCACCTGCCGGCAGTATTTGACAACAACTCCATCGTACTCCAGGTACTTGCCATGATCCAGTGGACGCTTTGGATTTGTTAGTTGTATGTTTGCTACTGCCGAAATGACTCAACGGTATCAGCTTCATGCTCACATTGCAGTCACCTCAACGTTGCCCATGGTAATGCATGCCCAACCCGTGGAGCTAAGCCAAAAGGACGCCTGGGGCGGAATTGATGCCATCTGGACAACCAGTCTGCCCTGGTGCTCCGGTTTGGCAGTGTGAAAACGAGAGAAACGCCCCGTCTCTATGACAGCGGTTGGTGCTTCTGACCTGGAGGCCAAGCTATTGCGCGATGACGCTTTTGGCTGTGGATGCACGTACGAATTACGGCCTAAGACACATCAATGTATGGCGGTTGTAGCGCTGTTGGGGGCTTTGGCTGTGGCAGATCAGTCATCTCCAGTAGGAAGAGCGTAGATACAATGGGCTTTGGACTCCATAACCCTCCTCATTGGAAGCAAAATATCAAGTCCTCCGAATCAGCGGTTATGAATGCGTTCCTGTATTGGGAGGGCTATCAGAATTTGCATCATCTGCAAGTCTGAAATTTCGACTTAGAAGCGCTGAGTGCACAGCGCTCTCTGCGACTTCGGATTATAATTGTTAGCCTGCCAAGTTTCTGCAAAATCCAGATGAAGTATCCCTGAGTATAGAACGATGAATCCTGGGCATGAAAATTTCAGGAGATTTGCAGGAAAGTGGATGAAGAGACCTCAAGCGTTGCATGGATGGAGCGTGTTAACCGCGATGGCGCCGGTGGGCGAAGGAAGGATCGGTGGGTCCCCCAGCCAATCAACCCTTCCAGCCCGCTGCCGTTTTGTGCAACTTATTGCCTGGTACAGTCCTAGAATCGGAACACCTCGGGAAAATGAAGAACATATCACTGCCATTATTTTGAATATACAACTGCAGAATGAAGTAACTTTTACAGAGAAACATAGCCGCCGGAAATTCAGTTCAAATAGGCAGAATGATAGGCGGCTTTGTTGACCAAAGCGATGATGGATCTGTACCGATTACGTACGCACCCATAATATAATACCCACATACCCCGCCCTTCCAGGTAATTCTGCAGCCAACTCCGTGCGGGACCTGGGCTGAAGCCGAGCTTAGTGCAGCCGCAGCTTATAAATGCAAGAGATATTTCTTTCCGTCTCATTGTGCCTTTGTGCTACTTTACAACGGACAAGTACACAAACCCCTGTCGTGCATGGTCCCGGTTACCGAACTGTGGGGTCCAGCACAGCAAGGAGCCATGAGTCATGCCTTTCCGATCCGAACTGTACAGAATAAAGTAGGTACAGGTGGTCTTGTCTGCACTCTAACCGAGAGAGACACGCTACAAGCCCATGCCACTTCATCAAGAACTTAGACATGGAGCTCCTGGAAGCCCTCCACAACAGAATCACTCTTGATATGGTTTTACACATGACGCTCAGCTCCGGCTCGACAAACCATGGCTGCTTAATGAAAATAGGTCTTATTGATATGGTGCCGTTTTATATACCGTTCTACATACAAACTTCGCGGCGGCAGGTCCAACAGTGAGACATGTTCATTAACTTGAAAACACCTGGGGTGCGCTAATACAAGGCCGATACCGCGCTTGTGGCAGCTTCAGGATTGTGTCCAACAAATGCCAGAAGGTAGCAATGACATAGAGTCTGATATGACAGCATCTCCGATGGTATATACATCTGGCAATTTCCTCAGCAGGAAAGCGCCTTGGAGGTTAGATGGGACTGCAATATGAGTGACGTGAAGGGCAGACTGACTGGCAGGAATACAGGTTTGTCAAGGTTGCCAGCCAAAGACACATTATAAGACTGAGAAGCCAGCCCGAGTGATTTGCTGCGGGCAGTTCTTCTATACCTGACTTGTCTTGTTTGGTGTTGCTTCTACTAATCATGTTTCTCCACGAGTTTGAAACAAGTTTAAATGCTCGACCTCGACCCGCAAAGGGTCCATGTGTCTAGTTTGCGTAAAAAGTGGGCGCTTCGTGCAAAATAGACCAGCCTGCCGTTAAGAAAATATGGGGGAAACATGGTTGCTTATTCAGTCGGTTTTCTCTCTGACAGCTATCTATCGTACGATTTTCAATTGCGGAAGAACAGTTTTCAACTGAATGCAGGTGGAAGACGAGAATTACCCCGACATGATTTTACCTTACTCATACCACGCATCTCGAGCCCCGATGTGAGGGCTTTTGGGAGTAATCTGCGCTCCCGAGTTTCGTTGATGTCTCTCAAATACAAATCTGATCATGGTCTCCGCAACAGCAATCGATATTGTGTAGCTGCATCCAGAAAGCCCCCTCGTCCACTAAATTGACATCAATGACGCGCCGGACAATGCCGGGCCGGCGACTAATCGAGGAGGTTTGCGATCAAGAAGCGCGCGGTGTCGCCGTAAAGATCGAGATCTCTGACAGTTGATGATTTACCAAAAGCAAACAATGTTTCCCAGAATTAGTAGCCAATGTCTGAGCTGAACAAGACCTTTGGATCAGGACGGCTGGAAATCCTTCGACTGCATTCTGAAAGTGACCTCGAACCAACTATCAAGTGTCAACCCTTTGCCTTTTCCCCATCCATTCGGTATATTAACAAGGTCATCGTTTACTCGCGGCTGCTGAGCGTTGAGCGACGCTGTCAGTGTCACCAACTCTACAGGAGATACTACTGCTGCGAGAGAATGATTCGCGATCGTAGCGAGCATTTATATCATATGCTCATGTCTAAGTGAGCTTTCCAATATGCGAAATCATCTGCCGAAACGGAGTTGAAGTCGCTGATTACGAGTTGAAACCCCCGTTGTTGTTTTTTGGAATGGAATGTAGTGTCATGTGCGGCAGGCGTATCAGTGACATCAGCAACAAGGTTTGTCAGAAAGCTGTTTTTGTGTCATCATAAGTGGCATCCAGCTATGTCCCGTGCGCTAACGTTTTTACTGGGGAGACGGTTGTCAGGAACCAGAATAAGAGATGCCGTCAATTAGAACGTTACACCCACTTTAGCCTGGATTGAAGGACAGGCTACAGGGTACAGGGTGGACTCTGGGCCTCTCCCCCCGACCCGTCCCTCGCCGGGGGTAGACACGCCGGGCTTGGCGACCCATTCTCAAGGCTTAGGGGACCGACAGGTTCCAGAGAAGTCCATTAGACTTCAACTTCACCCGGTACAGCTTAGACTATGCATATCCCACCCACTTCCACCCCACTTCTTAGGACCCCCCACCCTAGAAGGTCGAAAAGATGGACAGAAGTTTGTCAGGAACCTACAGGCAGTGCTTCTGGTCGGCAGGATCTAAGTTTTGGTCGTTGATTTGTTACTGCTCATGTGACGAGAGGCTTCTGCATCTTCCCGTGGAGCCGTGCCTGGTTTGCCATGTGTCTGGCTGCTGCCGAGTTACCCAACTCACTACACGCATGACTATTTTCTGCGGATTGGCTGGTGTCCTCCCGCAATTGCCGTATAGGATGCCATCCTCTAATTACTGTCTTCGATACGAAAGCGATTAAATGTCTAGTTTACAAAGCAAATAGGGGAGCTCCAAGCTGTAATTAGTGCTCAGTGGCACAGTTGACTTAGTTACGGGAAGTTTTACATCCATCTCGCTCGCTGTAGCCTTGCAATTACGTGTCTAGTGATCATCTGAGGGAGAAAGTAGCTGTTGAACACAAGGAAGCGAGAAAGTAGGTTAAAGTTTAATCCACAAGGAGTGTGATTGAAGATATAAGTAAACAGAACCAAACACACAATATGATTGGCACACTCAAAAACATCAAGGAAAGTCCTGCTTTCAAGGCACCTGTCACCCAATCCATTCCCCTGTCATTTCCTTGCGACTCCTGCCTGAAACATGGCTAGAATTGTGTCCGAAAAAAGAGTTGAAGCCAGAAGGCCCTTAGTGCATTGATGTATCCTCTGAGAGTTTTGTTCACTTTTTAGAATGCTGCTTTGCTCACGCGTTTGAGCAAGAGAACGTGTGCAGTCGCAGGAAAATGAGAGAACCAGTCCTCGAGAATTCGAATCTGTGCCGTGTGGTTAGGACATCCTAGACTGAACCCCTCGCGCTTGGATCCTGCGGTACTGAACGTACCATGTAGTGATTTGTTAAATGATATGACCACGGGACTCTTAGGAGCAGCCGCAGGTGCTATCAGATAGGACACTCTCAGTTTTGTGCCCCTGTGGGCAGGGAACACGAAGACCCATTGCTGTGTGCTCTGCACTATGGACGAACTCTTCTCTGGTGTGGCCGCACCTGAACTTCCAGATGTAGAGAACGCACATGGCCATAGTTGTTGTTGGAGTCGTGGAGGCGATGTTGAAGATCACAAAGATTGATATGCGCAGTAGCTGTCTGGGCTTGTATCTGAGCAAAGGCTTGGTTTTTCTGGATGCACCGTGGTGATGATAAGTTGGCCAGATCGACTGATGTGTAATCAGCGGCTCTTATATAGACGTCTTGGTAAAGATAGTATGCCTTTTTAGGACTTAATATCCTTCCTTTGAGGAGAGGACGTAGTTTTCTCTCCACTTCCCGTGAAACTTGCTGTTGCCCCTGTCGATAACCTTTGGATGTTGCTCACCTATTTGCTCATGGGACAGACTGCAGATTCCAAGATGAAACGGTGTTGGCTGTTGGTGTGATCTGAGTACAGGACAAGCTGATCAGGGGCTTCAACAGCAGGAGCTGGACTACAACCTGCGACCTACAGACAAGTACCTGCCGTCCGGTAGTACCAAGGCTTACCACACACAGGCGCACCTGCAAGTAGAAGGCACGAAGACTAGGTTGGAGGTGTGAGACAACCTGGAACCAGGAGATAGAAAGAAGAGGGAGGGGATAGGTGCGGGTAACAAATTCGTTGGGCCTATCAGGTCCTAGGATTTACAACAATCAACAAGGCTCGAGCTGGACAGGCAAATAAAAAGGAACCCCACAGCGGGTGAAAATTTAGGTGCCCCCTCGCAAAAGTCTGCATGAAGAGGACGAGAGAAGGGAACTATGGTCATCTGTCAGGGAATGAGATGATCGAGACTATCCCATGTTCGTCGAAGCTCTGCCTACGGATCCCAGTAGTTAGGGACTGATGCAAAAAAAAAAAAAA